>Ga0154523_158_pt1 | contig 65254 bp, 63 predicted proteins | sample RifGroE2_FD_105666 | JGI IMG/M metagenome (GOLD analysis project Ga0154523, IMG submission 105666) | Gammaproteobacteria bacterium GWE2_42_36
TGTCGATTGCCGAAGGTGATGGTGCCTGTTTTATCGAGCAACAATATATCCACATCTCCCGCCGCCTCGACAGCTCGTCCTGACATCGCAATGACATTGGCTTGAATCATGCGATCCATGCCCGCAATACCAATGGCTGATAGCAATCCGCCAATAGTGGTGGGGGCCAAACAAATAAATAAAGCCAGAATAACGGTGATGGGAATGAGCGATCCTTTCCCATTGGCCACAATGCTGTATTGCGAAAAGGGGAGTAGCGTGGTGCTGGCTAATAGAAAAATGATGGTGAGTGTGACGAGCAACGTGTTGAGCGAAATTTCATTGGGTGTTTTTTTGCGTTTTGCTCCTTCCACTAACGCAATCATTTTATCCAGAAAGGTTTCGCCAGGATTGGATGTGATTTCGATAATGAGCCAATCAGAAATGACTTTAGTGCCGCCCACGACTGAGTTCCGATCGCCGCCTGCTTCTCGAATAACGGGCGCGCTTTCTCCGGTAATAGCGCTTTCATTGACAGAGGCAACCCCCTCGATGATGGTGCCATCACCAGGAACAATGTCTCCAGCCTCGACGAGCACGAAATGGTGCATTCGTAGTTCATCCGCAGTGACTTGGGTGATGGAGGCCTTTTTATTCGGTGCCGATAGTTTTTTTGCCATGAGGTTTTGTTGCGTTTTTCGCAAGGTGGCTGCTTGCGCTTTTCCGCGTCCTTCAGCCATCGCTTCGGCAAAATTGGAAAATAAAACAGTCACCCATAACCAAAATGCGATAGGGATTCCAAATCGCCAGGAAATTTCTGCGTGCCCCCATAAATTTTCCAGTAACAGATAAGTGACAATGAGGCAGCTGATATAAACCGTAAAAATAACTGGGTTGCGGACTTGATACCGGGGATTGAGCTTCGTTAGCATGCTCCATAAAGCAGGTTTTAAAATGCTCATGTCAAATAATGAGAGCGCTTTTGTGCGGGTATGTTCATTCATCATCATATCCTTAATATCCCAGCATAATTAAATGTTCAACGATTGGTCCCAAGGCCAGCGAGGGTAAAAACGTTAAACCGCCGATGATTAAAATAATACTGATTGTCAAGAAAACAAATAAGGGCGTATGCGTGGGCATGGTTCCGATACTGGGCGGAATAATTTTTTTACGCGACATGGATCCCGCAATGGCTAGAATGGCTAAAATAATCCAAAAACGCCCGAATAACATGGCCAATCCTGTTGTTAGATTGTAGAACGTCGTATTGACATTCAAGCCAGCGAACGCACTACCGTTATTGTTAGTGGTCGAGGTAAAAGCATATAACACTTCGCTAAAACCATGCGCGCCGGAATTGTAAATCGAACTACGTCCTGTTTCAGTGGCAACGGCAATCGCGGTGAATAATAAGACAATGATGGGAATAATCAAAATGGCGAGACAGCACATTTTCATTTCGAATACTTCAATTTTTTTGCCGAGGTATTCGGGTGTTCGTCCGACCATGAGTCCTGCAATGAAGACGGTGAGCATGACAAAGAGCAACATACCATATAACCCCGAACCTGTACCGCCATAGATCACTTCGCCCAGTTGCATTAAGAACATCGGGACTAAGCCGCCTAAGGGGGTGTAGGAATCTAGCATGGAATTAACTGAACCATTAGAAGCGGCTGTTGTAGCGGTAGTCCATAATGTCGAATTGACAATGCCGAAGCGCATTTCTTTCCCTTCCATGTTCCCACCGGGCGATGACCGAGCGCCCATATGGGCTTGTTGGTCAACATGGAGTCGAGAGAGTAGGGGATTCCCTTTTTGTTCAGCGAGTGTCGCGCAGAATAATAAAGGGATGAAAATCAAGGTCATGATCCAAAATAACGCGCGGCCTTGCCGTTTGTCTTTGACCATATTGCCGAAAGTAAAACACAGTGCTGCTGGAATCAGCAAGAGTGCCAGCATTTCAAAAAAGTTAGATAAAGGGGTTGGGTTTTCAAAAGGATGTGCTGAATTGGCATTAAAAAATCCACCACCATTGGTGCCCAATTGTTTGATAGCGACTTGCGATGCGACTGGACCCATCGGTAATGTTTGCTCATGAACGACAACCTGCGTTGAATGTCCGTTCGTGAGCGTTGTGTATTCGGTGGGTTGTAATAATTGGACTTTCGTAGCAGCATGATAATTTTGAATAACGCCTTGAGAGACCAAAATAACCGATAAAATCAAGGCAAGCGGGAGCAGGATATACAGCACGCCGCGAACCAGGTCGACCCAAAAATTACCCAATGCCTCGGTTTCATGGCGTGTAATGCCCCGAATCAACGCAACCGCAACGGCCATACCCGTGGCAGCAGAAACGAAATTCTGGACTGTCATCACGAGCATTTGGATGAGATAGCTCATCGTTGACTCACCGCTGTAAGCTTGCCAGTTGGTATTCGTGACAAAACTCACAGCCGTATTGAAAGCTAATGCCGGGGTCACGGCCGATAATTGCGCCGGATTTAAAGGTAATGTTGATTGAAAACGCTGCAAGCCGTAACAGATTAACAGGCCAATCAAATTAAATAACAGCAGAGCGACGGTATAAGTTTTCCAATTCATTTCTTGATCGTAACGAATATGGCAGCCTCGATAAATATAGGACTCTATACGATGAGGCCGTTTTGTATCTCCATCGAATGAGTAAGTATAGACACGCGCCATATACGTACCTAAGGGTATCGCGCACAAAATAAGTGTCAGAATGAAAATAGCGATTTGAAAAAAATGAATAGGTAACATAAATACCCTTGATAAACGGAGGTTAAAAAAGATCAGGTTTTAATAAGGCTACCAACAGGTAGATAAAAACCAGTATCGTTAAAAGGAGCCAAATCATAGATTGAATCTCTCGTTATTTTAAGAAAGCCGTTCCATGCCTATCATCCAGGCCAGCAGAATGATAAAAAATAAAATGATGAGACCGATGTAAATTAAATCCAAAGTCATAACTATCCCTCACTTTTGCATAGTATACCATGAGTTCTTGATTTCTCAATCGATCATAAAAGTCAGAAACTTTATGCTGCATTTTTTAATAACGTCGTGCACAATCGGCCGGAAAAATTGATCACTGAATTTTGTGCGAGAAAAGCAAATTTTAGGATAACTGAATTTTGCGGAAGGATGAAATGCGAGGTGAAAATGGGATCACGTTACTGCTTGCTAAAACAAGAATTGCTATAGAGGCTAGTTTTCGCGAACCCTTTTAAAAAACCAAGCAAATCGTTTTTTGCACAAGTTCCAGAATAATAAAAATAATGAGAGGATGCGTAAAATGATTGAATTGCGGCGCCATTTGGATGAAATCCAGGTAGCCTATAAGGCGCAAAAAATTGAACTGGCAACACAATTTGCACCGACCGCTGCATCTTTTGTCGCGCAGGAATTTAAATGGCATGTCGAAAAAAGCATTGTTCAAATCCGAGTGGAAATTTTTTTCTTGCCTCAACCAGAACAAGAAAAAATATACGCAAAAAAAATAAAAAAAATGTGTGAAGATGTGCAAAATGCTTATGAAGGTTCGCTCAAAGAAAGAAGCCATGTGTATGTTTCTGCGACAGGGAGTCAAGTGGGTCAACTAATTCCTGTTGGAGAGGTCGATGTAAAACAGCTGGGACAAAACTTTATGCGAGATGAGATTGAGCCCGTTATTTCAAGTTTTGAAAAACTTCAAGTTTTACAGGAAAAATCGAAACCAGAGCTGGAATCACTAGAAGCGCAATTGCAAGCGGCAGCTTGTAAGTGTCATGAAGAAAAAACAGCAGCGGAGATGGAACATAATAATAAATTGGAAAAATCAAAACTAGATGCTCAAGATAAAGTTAAAGCAATTTTGCCAGAGGACGCTCGGCTAGCAGAGATGGTAAAAAGTGGATTTCAAATTCAACAATTAGTTCGATGGATTCCCTCTGATGTGACGAAAAACCGATATTATTTTCGCGAATGGTGTTTGGCTGGGCATTATTTGCCGGCAGTTTATGCGATAGTTGGTAATGCTGATTTTTTCTGGGCGGAATCGGCAGCGAACAGTATGCGAGCAGTGATAAGCCCAAAAAGTTTTCAGATGGGCGATCCTTTGTTGAATAAAATGCGACAAATTTTAGATTACCATCAGTTTTTTTGTGCGGCTGTGCCATCGGAATCGTTGCAAGAAGTGCTTGAAAATAGCCAAAGCGCTTTGCAAATTGTCGTAAAAACAACATCACATCATCTCACACCAGAAGAAAAATCATGTGAGCTTATTATGAGTAAAGCGTTATACATGTTTGCCGTTTGGGCGAAATTACATCGACCCGTTGTTGATGATGAATTAAAAAAAATAAGCGAATTTTTGTGGCAGCTGATGAATGTAAAAAATTTTCATCAGCAAGCATTAGCTGTTTTAGCGGGTTGGATGCAGCAATATCCTGCCTTTGCTGAGCGGGAAATGAATGCATGCAAACAATCATTAGAAAAAGATTATTCACGCGAAAGTGCCCAAGAAATCTTCTTTCATGTTCAATTAATGTTGCGCTACTCGCTGCCAGCAGAACGTCGTGGGGAATTTCTGCCGCTATTACAAAAACATTTAAATGATCAAGATAGCCCGACTAACAGTCCAAGCATTGTAGCGCTATATGCAGCACGAGTATTAGTTGGTTGTGGTGGCGAGAGTGTAAATGAGACGATTATAAATATATTGTTCGACTTTTTAAAAGATCCAGATGATAACGTTTGGTTGATGGCGCAATGCGGTTTAAGAGAGGCGAGTCAATATCACTGCGGTTTAAGAGAGGCGAGTCAATATGACTCAACAATTATTGCGCGATGTCAGCAAATGGTATGCGAGGAAAGTGCAAGCATTTTTCAACGTTGTCACGTCAGCGGATTGCTTGTTCAGTTGCATCAAGAACCGCCACAAAAAGAGAAATTGTTGCAAAAATTGTTTCCTTCCCTCAAAGATTCCGATGTGAAAGTGCGCAGACAAGCATTGCTTGCTTTGAAACAATTGAATGCCATGAACAGGGCATGTGTTACGCATGTTATAGGCTGTGTAATGAATTTGACCTCAGATGCTAAAGAAAAAGAAATCGCGGAAGATATTTTAATTCATCATCGTTCCACACAATGGGATGAAAATATTAAACAAGAAATGTTGAAGTGTTTGGACTGTATGACGATAGAAGGGCAACAAGCTGCTGTAAGAATTTTGAGTGAGCGTCATGTAATAACACCAGCCGTTTTTATGGCATTAGAAACAAAACTTGATTCATGCAATGCTTCTATGAGATTTTTTGCAGCACAAGCATTGATTCAACTGGAACATCACGAGTGTGCAGACAAAATCGTGACAATATTAACATCATTGTACAGTGCTCAGGAGACACAATGCTATAGAATGCGCATACTCGAATTATTACTTAACATGCAACAATTCGAAAAATTTCGTCATTTAATTTCAGACAATGGTTTGCCGAGCTGCCACTATGAAAGCCCGCTCTGGTTTTTTGAGGTGCTTAATCCACCGGATTATTTTAATCGTGTTTTTCAGATACACAGAACATGCGCGCAGGACTGTTGGTGCGCAATGTTTCAAAAAAATGGTACCGGTATTGCCAGTGCGTCGTTAGCGGGGGGGGCAGCAGTTTTGACTGTAGCTGCCGCCGCTGTAGAGCGTGGTGTGTCGGTAGCGCCGCGCCCCTCGGGGAACATGGGAACGACCATGGGTTGTGGTGTGGGTGGAGGGCCTTGAGTTGTTTGCTGAAGCGCAAGTGCTTGCTGCAGTGTTTCAAAAAGGCTGGATTGCGTTTGTGCGCCTGTGAGATTTTGAGTTTTAATGCATTGCATAAAGGCCTCAATAGAAACATCAGCTGTTTTGTTGAGACCTAACGTTTCAATAAATAGCGCACATTTTTCCTTCGGTAATCCGCTGTGTTGACGAATGGCTTTTCTTAAAGCTGGTAAAGGCACATGCCCTGTACGACTGCAACAAAGAGAAACTAATTTTTCGGTTAATTTGTTTAACTGTTTTGGCGGTATGTTGGGGTCACTGGTTTTCACAGCTGCAACAATAGCACCTGGCAGCGTAGCAGTTTCGCCACATAAACCTTGATAAAGCCTATGTTGCATATTTTGTAGCAATTTTCTGCATCGGCGCCTTTTAAAATGGAACCATTCAAAAAAAACTGATTTTGGTGGTTCTAACATCATTTGACAAGCTTGTAATTGACACCGAATTCGCTCTGCTCGATTGTGCAAAATGTCGGCTGGAATTAATTGACGATCTTTTATCGATAAAATAGCTTGCAATTCCAGGCGGCACCAATTCAACGCTTGCGCCGTACGTGCAAGAGAAGAACTCATGTCTTTAGGGTTAATTGAAACATAATTAGGTAATGTGCTTTGATCTTCAACAAGTGGGATAAGCCTAATTTCGTTAGAATCATTAGATTTAGGGTGCTCAGCTTTTGAGGGAGTTGTAGTGGATAATTGGTTTTGTATGATGCTATGAGAAGTTTGCATCTGCGGATGTGGTGCTCGAAATAAAGCAAAATTTAATGCATTAAATAAAATATCGATAACTCTTGCTAAGGTGTTATCTGTTTTGGGGTTGGCAAAAGTTGTTTGTAGATAAGTGTATAGGCGAGAAATCCTTGTGCAAGGATTTCTCTCTCCAAGAATGGGCAGAAATGCTGCAATAAAGGCTGGAATTTTGGAAGGTTCTATAGGATTCTTTGTAGGGGGACTAGCTGCCGGTGTCATAAAACCGCGAAGGTTATGCTCGGGTTGTTCAGAGGTTTTCATTTCGGATGCATCAACGGGTGATGATGATGGAGAAGGCTCGCCTGTTGGCGTATGCGGTAGCGCAACTTTACCTGAGGCGGTAAGGAAACCAATGCTTGTTAATAATTTTTTTTCTGCATCTGTTATGTAAGATAACCATATCTGAGTAAAATTCTGAGTAAAATCTGTATTTATAGTTAGCATGTTGTTTCAGAGTCCTTATTAAAATCATTATTGTTTTTATGCAGATTTATGCGGAGTGTATTAAGACAATTTAAAATGTGCAATGGAAATTTTTTATTAAAATTTTTTTAGAGAGTTAAGAATTGTGTTATCTTCACAACAGAGAAAAATTAAAAAAGAAGAGGCATTTTTATGATCGAACAAACGTTATCAATCATCAAACCAGATGCTGTATCGAAAAACCATATCGGCGCGATCATCGATCGCTTCGAAAAAACAGGATTAAAAATAGCGGCAGCAAAAATGGTGCGATTAACAAAATCAGAAGCAGAAGCATTTTACGCCGTGCATCGCGGCAAACCATTTTACCCGAGTCTTGTTGAATTTATGTCATCGGGCGCTATTTTTGTACAAGTATTAGCAGGAGAAAATGCGATTTTACGTAATCGCGAAATCATGGGGGCGACGAATCCTGAGAATGCACTGCCGCACACGATTCGAGCTGACTTTGCAGAAAATACTTCTCGTAATGCGGTGCATGGATCGGACAGTCAGGAAACGGCTGCTCAGGAAATCGCTTTCTTTTTCAAACCGGAAGAAATTGTCAATGGATAATCTCGAGCCGACAATCAATCTCCTTAATTTTGACCGCCCGTCTTTGCGCACGTATTTTATTGCGTTAGGGGAAAAGCCTTTTCATGCGGATCAAATTATTCAGTGGATTCATCAATACGGCCATCAAACGTTTGATCAGATGACGAATCTCAGTAAAAAATTGCGCGAGTATCTAATCCAGCATGCCGAAGTTAAACCGCCTCAGCTCGTGCAAGAACAAATTTCTCAGGACGGTACGCGCAAATGGTTGCTGCAACTAGAGGATGGTCAACAGATCGAGACCGTTTATATCCCTGAAAAAAGTCGCGGGACACTTTGCATCTCTTCACAAGCCGGTTGCGCGCTGAAATGCGCTTTTTGTGCGACGGGCCAGTTGGGTTGTAAGCGGAATTTAACGGTTGCCGAAATTATTGGACAATTATGGTTTGCAGTTCGGCGATTATCGGCTGAGCAGCCGGATCGAGAGCGCATTATTACGAATGTCGTGCTGATGGGTATGGGTGAACCGTTGTTAAATTTCGACAATGTAATTAAGGCGACGCAACTGATGATGGACACGTTTGCCTATGGTTTTTCTAAATATCGCGTCACTTTAAGTACCGTCGGGATTGTGCCCGCTATTGACCAACTCTCCAAAATAAGCGATATTTCACTGGCTGTTTCTTTGCACGCGCCCACCGATGAAATACGTGATCAATTGATTCCGATCAATCGACAATATCCGCTACATGCACTCATGGCTGCTTGCCGACGTTATTTTGAAACGGATAAACGACGTAAAGTCACATTCGAATATGTGATGTTAAAAGGCATTAACGATTCACCCGCCCAAGCAAAAGCATTGGTTAAATTATTGCAGGGTATTCCGAGCAAGGTGAATTTGCTTTTATTTAATCCCGTGTCGGGCGTTCATTATGAGCCGTCTACCGATGAGGCAGTCGATGCATTTTGGGCGGTTTTGACCAAGGCTGGGTTGCAAACACAATTACGTCGAAGACGCGGCAGTGATATTGCTGCCGCATGTGGTCAATTGGCGGGATCTGTTTCGACGAATAAGTAGCCTTACGTCAGCATGCCTGCTGGATTGCGGGAATACGTCAGAGAGATGCTTCACGAATACGGTTCAGAATCAGATTTCTGCTTTTGCAGGAATGACACTATTAAAAATCATGATGAAGCAATTTATTTTTTCAATTCTTAAACGAGGTTGAAAAAAGTATTGTTCTAAATGGGCCGCATAGTTTATTACAACCTGCTTTCTTATCCCGAACCCAGGTTTATTACAAAACCCAAAAGGAGATCCTCTTGTCTCAATTATTTTTATCACTATTGTTATGCATTTGTTTTACTGCGTGTTCGACGCAATCCAATGATTCGCCCGCTAATTTTCAAGAAGCGGCAGCGCTGAATGCTCAATTAGGCCTCGCTTATTTAAAAGCGGGCGAAACGATGCGTGCTAAAGAAAAATTATTGTTGGCTTTATCGCAAGATCCGCGCTTGCCCGAGGTCCAACTTGCGATGGGCTATTATTTGCAGTCAATCGGCGATTCGACCAACGCAAAAATGTACTATCAAAAAGCGCTTCAATTGACGCCTCATTCGAGCCGAGTGAAAAATGATTACGGTGTTTTTCTTTGTCAAATGGGGGATTATACCATGGCGAAGCAATACCTTTCAGAAGCGGCTCAAGATGTTCATTATCTGAATCAACAAATGGCGGCCAGTAATTTGGTGACTTGCGATGCCACAGCATTATCTTTGAAAAAATAAAATGACAAAATTCTCGTGAAGTCATTTGTTCCCCAGCGCTGCAATCCTTGATCCTTTCCCAAACCTCCTTTGGATTTTCTGGCTTGTGCATGATAATATCCTTCATAATTATGCTTTGATAAGCAATGTAAACGTTCACAACGAGGATCGGAATATGCAACAAGATGGTTTTAAATTCGATGAAGAGAGTCACGTCGAAATGATCGATACTCAAATCGAAGAACGTAGGATTGAAATGCTCGATAAAGAGGAATCTTCTATGACTTCAAACCCAAACAATGAGGATGAAGCGCAACTGATTATTGCCGAAACAATTGAAATCAGTCTCGATAGCGATCGCGCGGCGCCTGAAAGTCTGGGTCGGCGTTTACAGGCCGCTCGAGAAGCGCTGAAAATTAATATCGAAGACGCGGCCGATCATTTACGTATTTCGCCTTCAGCGATTCGCGCGATCGAAGCAGATAATTATGCGCATTTTGATAATATCACTTTTTTGCGCGGGTACATTCGCGCCTATGCGAAATGGCTTAAAATTCCGCAAGAGGAAATCAGCCGAGCTTTTCTTCAGCTGGGATTAAAAGAATCGACGAAAATCGACGCGGCAGTAAAATTTAATTTGCATCAGATTTCATCTCGCGATAAACCGGTTCGGTTAGTAACTTACTTAATGATTATTTTGTTAGTTTTATTAGTCGGTATTTGGGGATACATTCATCATCAAAGCGATAAAGCCATCAGCCAGCCGACTATGTCTACTTTAATAGCACCGACTGCTGTTAACAGCAACACACCGATTTCAATTGAAACGACAACTGCAACAGAATCTACCAATACAACGACGGCTCAAAAAACAGCCAGTTTGCCATCCGTATCAACAGGAGAAAATCGTGGAAAAAATGATACAAGCCATTCGGGGAATGAATGATATTCTGCCGAACGAATCTTTCGCTTGGCAATGGATCGAGCAAATTTTAAAAGAAGTTGCCGATCAATACGGCTATCAGGAAATTCGATTCCCCATTCTAGAATATACGTCGCTTTTTAAACGAACGATTGGTGAGGTCACGGACATTGTCGAAAAAGAAATGTACACGTTTGATGATCGCAATGGAGACAGCTTAACGCTCCGTCCCGAAGGCACGGCCTGTTGCGTACGCGCCGGGATTGAGCATGGCCTTTTCTATAATCAGGTTCAACGACTTTGGTATAAAGGCCCGATGTTTCGACATGAACGTCCGCAAAAAGGGCGTTATCGTCAATTTTATCAATTTGGCGCGGAAGTTTTTGGATTGAAAGGTCCCGATATTGATGCGGAGCTAATTTTAATGTCCGCGCGTTTGTGGAAACGACTCTCTATCGCCGATCATCTTACTTTGCGTTTAAATTCATTGGGTACGGCAGAAACACGCGGGCTTTATCATAAAGAGTTATTATCTTATTTTTCCGCCCATGAACGTGAGTTAGATGAAGACAGCCAAAGGCGATTACATCGGAATCCAATGCGGATTTTAGACAGTAAAAACCCTGCCATGCAGGATTTGATTAAAAATGCGCCGAGGTTGATTGATAGGCTCGATCCTGATTCGCAGGCGCATTTTGATCAATTGCGTGGTTTGCTCGACGCAGCAGGAGTGCGCTATGAAATCGATCCCTGCCTCGTGCGAGGGTTAGATTATTATACCAAAACGGTTTTTGAGTGGACGACGGATCGTTTAGGCGCACAAGGCACGCTTTGTGCGGGCGGGCGATTCGACTCGCTCGTCGAACAATTGGGCGGACAAGCGACGCCAGCGATTGGTTTTGCCTTAGGATTTGAGCGATTATTAGCTTTAATGGAAGCCGTGCAGGCTTTTCCGATTCAAGCCCTCGCACCACACGTGTATTTAATTTATCAGGGAGAGGCGGCTGAAAAACACGCCTTTGCTTTAGCGGAAACGTTGAAAGATGAATTGCCGGCTTTGCGCCTCGTGTTGAATATGGGCGGCGGGACTTTTAAAAACCAATTCAAAAAAGCGGATAAAAGCGGCGCAGCCTTGGCTTTGATTTTGGGAGAAGAAGAACTGGCGAAAGGCCAAATTGCTGCTAAACTTTTACGAGAGGACAAAACGCAGGAAATTATTTCACTGCAATCCTTAACGCAATATGTGCAAAAATTTTTAGAGGGTTCTCGATAGATATGTGCTTGGGTTTGGCTATTTTTTTGTAGAAAATAGTCCTTTCTAATACTGGACACGGTTCGAGTATCTCGCACGCAAAAATAATAATAATAAAAGTAGAGGTGTGTTTATGTTAGCTCTTTTGGCTAATACTGCTTTATCTTTGGTCAGGCAATCAGCTGTTAGTGGTGGTTTATCGCGGGCCACTTTACCCTTTCAACCACAAGCCGGACAAGGCTTCGAAATACCGATCGATCCAACTCAGTATGCAGTTTTTTTACGAGAGAGAAGTATTGATGAGTTAAAAGTAGCGAAACAAATTTTTGACCAGCTGAAGCAGGGCGGCTGTGTAGAAAAAGATTCAACAGGGATACGGGTGTTTTTCTCAGATGATCCCTCTTCATGGTGGCGTCACGTTGAGAAGTTGTACAAAGCCCGTCAAACTTTTTCAACCGAGGCAGAGGCCATAGAGGAAATACGAAAGCGATATGTGCGATACCCGCTTGAGCAAACCTTTAAAGAAACTCGGATGACGAAGGCTGCGTCAGCCCAATCAAGCGAGTTAGTGCTGAATTACCCTTGTAAGCCGAAAGATGGTTGGGGGGTATTTCCTTTTCCTGAGGAGAGCCTGGAGGATACGAGTGGTCATGGATATGATGCTAGTTCGATGGCGCCTATTTTCCATACGACAGATCATTTTTATCGACCGAGCTGGCTAAATCTTTGGGGGTGGCTTGAGTCTAGAAATGCTGTGGCGCTGACTCCTGGGCAAGCATTTCGCATTGATCCAAATATTGATCTAAAAAAGATTAGTGAGCAAGGGCAGCTGACTGTTACTGCCTGGGTTCGGAAAGAATCTCCAGAGAAATTTTATTTGTCTTCAGCTTTACCTTCGGACGCAGCAAAAAAAAGTGTGTGGGAAATTGCTTGCGATGAGAAAGGTTTTTATCTTGGAAATCAATTGATATGTAAGCGTAATATTGACGCAGGCGGTTGGCATCATGTAGCAGTGACGGCTGATCTTGCTGAAAGCCAAGAAGGTCGAGTGTATTTAGATGGAAATCTATGTGACAAAAAATCTTTAAATAGAAGCAGTGTGACCGCGGAAAAGCAAGAAGGTAGTTGTGGCGGAGTAGCGCTTGTCGGGCAGATGAAGATCAATGCTCAAAATTGTACGATCGTGAGTCAGCAATCCGGAGGTATGAGTGATGTGCGAGTTTATAGGGGTATTTTAAAGGACGATGACATTAAGAAGATTTATAATGAGCCTGCGCCAACGCCTATTGTGGCGATAACTATTTTAGGGGCGACAGTTGCTTTAACAGCAGCAACATTAGCGAGCATAGTCTGTTGCAGCTTAGTAACAGCGGCGTCTATTTACTGCTGCTGCCCCCCTTGTCATGCCAAAAAGAAAGATCAAAGACACAAGGAATTAAGGGATCTTCGCGAACCTAGGAGAGCACATCAAGAAGAAACCCCATCTCCATCAGGTATGCCCTGCGCATTTTTCAAATGTTGCGGGCATCTCCTCCCAGAGGCAACAGAACAACAGGCAACAGAACAACGAGTCTCTCATCATAGTGGACGACGTCTTAATCCTAGGGACAGCCAAGTGTAGATGGAGCTTTATATGTCAAATGAAGTGATGACTGGATTTTTTTGTCGCTCAGTCGATGTTTTTTACCCTGAGCGCGGACAGGTTTAATATACGATATGAGCCTATTTCTCTTTTGCGCTTCGGCGAGTATTTCTTTATAATCGCCGCACTCAAATGACTCTTTCATCCGAGAGGAGAAAACCTTGGATCAGTATTTAACCGAAGAACAGCAGGTCGAGCTGTTAAAGCGACTCTGGAAAGAGTATGGCTTAGCTGTTTTAACAGGCGTTGCGCTTGCTGTCATGATTGTTTTTGGCTGGCGTTTTTACCAAACGTATCGTGTCGAGCAACGACAACAAGCCTCAATGATTTATGAACACATGATGATTAGTTTGATCAATCATCAATATGATGAGGCGGATAATCAGGCGAAAATTTTACGATCCCATTTTCGTGATACGCCCTATAGCACGATTGCCGCGCTTACGACGGCCAAAATAGCCGTTGATCGGGGCAATACAGTGATGGCGATTCGTATGCTGCGGTGGGCATCAGCGCATGGCCAAGGCAATGCTTTTCGTCAAACGGCCCGCATTCGCTTAGCCAGAGTTTATTTGGATCAAAAAAAACCGAATCAAGCGTTAAATATTTTAGAGTCAATCGATGATGCAGCTTTCATGCCGCTCGTCGATGAGACAAAAGGCGATGCATACGTGCAATTAGGTTCTATTTTACAAGCGCAAACCGCTTATAATCGAGCCTTAGCAGCCTTGCCCGATACGGCATTAAACCGGCCTTTAGTGGAAATGAAATTGGCCGATTTACCGGTAGAAGATAATCAGAAAAATTAAAAGAGGTTGTTGATATGAAAAAAGTAACGGCATTATTTGCTTTGGCGGGCTTCGCCTTGGTGCTGTTGAGCGGTTGTGCGGGCAAAGATAATACATTGCCACCAGCACCGTTAACAGAATTTAAACCCACCTTGCGGGTCGAACCGTTGTGGTCGACCAATATTGGGAAAGGTTCCCGTAAATATTATTTGCGCATGACGCCGGCTATTTCAGGTAATACGGTTTTTGCTGATAATTATGATGGTGATGTGGTTGCGTTAGAAGCACAAACAGGGAAAACGATCTGGCAAGCCAATGCGCATACGAATTTAACCAGTGGTGTAACGGCGGCTGATGGGAAATTGCTGGTGGGTAGCGAAAATGGAACGGTCATTGCTTTTGATCAGGCGACAGGTGCTCGATTGTGGGTTGCCCCTGTTGGCAGTCAAATTTTAGCGGCGCCGGTGATAGCAAAAGGGATGGTGCTGGTAAAATCAATGGACGGTATTTTAGACGCGCTTTCTGAAACAGATGGGCGACAATTATGGCGATTTACACAAGATGTGCCCGCATTAAGTTTGCATGCTGAAAGTCAGCCAGCAGTTTCGGGTAATGTCGTGGTGGCTGGATTTTCTAATGGTAAAACGATCGGTCTCAATCTGCAAACCGGACAATTATTATGGTCCGTGGATGTGTCTGAGTCCAAAGGCATGACCGATATTGAGCGTATGATCGATGTTGATGCAACGCCCGTGATTGTGGGCAGTGTTGTTTATGTAGGGACTTATCAAGGGAATATTGCAGCGATTGGTTTACAATCGGGCCGCTTGATTTGGCGTCACGAAATTTCAACTTATTCTGGTATCGCTGCTGATGCGAAAAACTTGTATGTTTCCGATGCGAAAAGCTATGTCTGGGGATTTGATCAGGATGTCGGCGCTGTTTTATGGCGACAAGATCATTTGCAAGGTCGCATGATTAGCGGACCTGCTTTATCGGATGGTTATGTTGTCGTTGCGGATGGTTATGGCTATGTGCACTGGATGACAAAATCGGAAGGTCAATTTGCAGCAAGAGTTCAGGTCAGTGATGCTGGCGCTACAGTGCCTCCTGTGATTGCCAATCATCTTGTTTTAGTCTACACCCGCGATGGGAAGCTATACGCTTTTCGTGAGATGATATGATTCCAGTTGTAACGATTGTAGGTCGCCCAAACGTCGGCAAGTCGACTTTATTTAATTGCCTGACAAAATCTCGCCAAGCGCTGGTTGGTGATCGACCTGGACTGACGCGCGATCGCCAGTATGGTCACTGCGAACAAGATGGCCGCCCTTTTATTTTAGTGGATACTGGTGGTTTGACCGATTCCAAAGAAGAAATTAACTTGATGGCGGCTCAGCAAGTCAAAGTCGCACTAAAAGAAGCGAATCTCTTGTTATTTTTGGTTGATGCGCGCGAAGGGTTGACGCCACAAGACGAAGAAATCGCGCGAGAATTACGTTTGTATAGCAAACCTATTTTATTTGTGCTCAATAAAATTGATGGTATCGATGTTGAAGTGCATACGACGGATTTTTTCAAATTAGGTTTTGGTGAACCCGTTCAGATTGCCGCGGCACATCGTCGGGGTATTACGAATTTGCAAGAAGCCATCGCTAAACATTTCCCTGTCGAGCCAATCGAGGAACAGCAAGATGAGGTAGATGCCGGGATTAAATTAGCGATTGTGGGCCGACCCAATGTCGGAAAGTCTACGCTGGTTAATCGTATTTTGGGTGAAGAGCGCGTGATGGTTTTTGATGAGCCTGGTACGACGCGCGACAGTATTTATATTCCTTTTGAACGACGCCACAGACAATATACATTAATTGATACGGCAGGAATTCGAAGACGCAGTCGTATTACGGATTTGGTCGAAAAATTTTCTATTGTTAAAACGTTACAAGCGATCGAAGAATGCCATGTTGTTTTATTTATGATCGATGCAAAAGAAAACATAGCCGATCAAGATTTGAAAATTTTAGGGCATATTTTAGAATCAGGGAAATCGCTCGTGATAGCGATTAACAAATGGGATGGATTGGAAGATGAAGCCAAATCGTATGTGAAAAAAGAATTGGAACGTCGATTGGTTTTTATTGAATATGCGAAATGGCATGTGATTTCTGCTTTGCATGGCACAGGTGTCGGTAATTTATTTGAATCAATCAATAAAGCTTATTTTTCAGCGACACGTGATTTGTCGACCCCTGAATTGACGCGGCTACTCGAACGCGCGGTGAAAGAACATCAACCGCCGCTCGTGAAAGGCCGTCGTATTAAATTACGTTACGCGCATCCCGGCGGGCACAAACCGCCACTCATCGTGATTCATGGTAATCAATTAGAATCATTACCGGGTTCATATAAACGTTACCTCGAAAATTTTTTCCGAGAAAAACTCAATATCGTCGGCACCCCGATTCGCTTTGAATTCAAGACGAGTAAAAATCCGTACGCGAAGTGAGATGAAGATTGAGGTTTTTTTCCCGAATTCGTGTTTTGAGCATTTTTTCTAAATAAAGCGACAGCTATATCCCGACTGGCAACATCGATATCTTTTCTGTTGTTGATTGCGGGAGTGAAAATCGCTCTGGATATGTGACGTGCATAAAATAAAGGCCACAAGCCGCCGCAGTGATGCCAGCCGCTGTTCGCGTTCTTGCCGCTAGCATATCAGCAATCCACTCAGGTGGTTTTTTACGTTTGCCGACGATCAATAAAACACCGATGATATTTCGTACCATGTGATGCAAAAAAGCGTTCGCAATGATATCGACGACTAAAAATTTTTGATGACGTTTGATGCTGAGATGGTCAATGCGTCGGATAGGAGATTTCGATTGGCAGTCTGCATCGCGCAAGGAAGAAAAATCTTGTTCGCCGAGAAAATAGGGTAGTGCTTGCTCGATCCGTGTATCATCTAGCAGATATGGATGCCATAGCGCATGCGATCTAAAGAGCGCCGAGGGAACCGTATGATTGTAAATAATGTATCGATAATGTCGATTTAAAGCCGAGCGTCTCGCATTAAAATCATCGGCAACTTCAGTCGCCCATTTGATCGAGATGTCTTCAGGAAGTAAAGTGTTCGCGCCAAATATCCATGCCGTGTGTGCTCGATTTTTTGACGTATCAAAATGAACGATCTGCTCAATCGCATGGACTCCCGCATCGGTGCGTCCCGCACAAATTGTTTGAATGGGTTCATCGGCAATCTGAGAGAGCGCTGCTTCGAGGGTGTCTTGTAAGGTTAATTTTTTATTTTGTGTTTGCCAGCCGTGATAACGCGAACCATCATACTCAATGCCGAGTGCAATGCGGGACATAAATACGTTATGACTCTATTTGAGCTAATAATTTACGGGCATCGACACGCTGTTGTTCGCTACCTTCTTCGAGAATTTCTTTAATCAAAACCTGCGCATTGGCCGTATGGCCCATATTGATGTAAGCGTGCGCAAGATCTAATTTAGAAGCGATCACGTCTTCTCCCGCAAAAGAGGTATAGCGTTGAACATTGACGTCGATGGGAGCTGGTTGAATTTTTGTGTCGGGTTGCGGTGAAACGACGGGTTTGTTTTTTTGATATGATTGAATAATATCAGCGATCGGTAATGCAATAAATAACATGAGGATAAGCGCTAAGAAGGGAATGCCGCCACGAATCAGTAAATCAATGTGTGTGAATGGTTGCAAGCTTTCTGTTTGATTTCGGTTATCGCTATTGAAGCGTTGAATGAATTGACTGAAGGTCAGTTGGGGAGGCTTTGCTTGTTTGATGGCCGTCAAGGTGTTGTTTAACGTTGAAGCTATTTGGTTGCTCGCAAGTAGTTGCTGTTGTAGTTGAGTGATTTGTTGTGTTAATTGATTGTTGGTATTTAAGAGGTTTTGATTGGCCGTTAATACATTTTGTTGTGCGGATTGTAATTGCTGATCTTGCGCTTGTAATTCGGTCAAATTATTTTGCAGTGTCTGATTTTCCTGTTGTAAAGTTTTGAACTGTTTTTTCAGGTTTTTGATCGATTGATTTGTTGTTGAGGTATCGGTTGTTGTATTATTTTGCGCCATGACTATTGAGGGAATGAAGCTCAATAAGCTTAATCCAATCAGCAAAGTTCGGACGAATTTTAAAAAATGGTTCAAGTGAGAAACTCCTACGCATTTGTAATTGTCATATAGCGCAGAAGTATAGACAACTCTGCGGGTGGATTTCTAGTGTTTTAAATTATAAATGCGAATTCGCGTTATGAAGATGCTTTTCCAATCACTTTCGGCCAGGGAAATAGTTTCATGAGTGACTGTGTTTGAATATTGAGGAGTGTCTCGGCAAACACACGATAGAATGTCTGATATTGTTTTGCTCGGGTATAAGCAAACGCTATATCGGCGGTCAGTAATTCCGGTTTTTCTTGAACGTCTTCATACGTTTTTATGAAGGGTGTTGTTTTTCTAAAAAAATGATTTAATTTTTTCACCGATTGATTCAGTGTTTGGTAGTGAAGCAAAAGAGCGGCTAAAGGGGTATTCGGTATGGGTTGCTTTTTCCCCCGATGAAAACGGGCGATAGCTTGTTGTAATGCTGCGAATTGGTGAGGTGCCATCAGGGGTTTAAAGTGTTGCTCAACATAATCCGTTACAGCGGTTAAGTAACGTTCATAATCGGTTAACGTTAAATTGAGTAAGGCTAAGGCTGGACCGATAAATTGGGTAGCGCGCACAATTTTTTGAGAGACATTAGCGGCAGTCATGTTTTGTACGGGTGGTTGAGTAATTAAATAGGCTTTTTTTGGGGCCGGATTAGTTTTTTGCGCGCAATTATTATCACAAGGTTTTTTATGTGAATTACGTGACGGTCGATTTGATGAACAAGATCTTTTTCGGATCATGTTTTTTAAGCTAATTTAATACGAATCTGAAGAGAGAAAGAAAAGGGATGATAAAGTCGTAGGATGAATAAAATTATTCATCCTACGAAATTGGCTTACTTCGTGTATTTGCCGTCGTGATGTGCTTTTTTAGCTGTTTTGGTCGCACAAGGTTTTTTCGCAGGGGCTGCTGTTTGATCAGCGGCTTTCGTGCTCGCGCAACCGGCTAATACGACTGCTGCTGAAATCAAGGCAGCTGCAAGTAACTTTCTCATATAAATTCCTCTTAAATGTATTAAAAACATAAAGCGAGGTGAATCCACCTCACTCGCGAGGTACATTTATAGCGATATTTTATTTAAAAGCAAGTTTTTTTTGCGATTCAATCAAAGTTTTACGGGGATAACCATGGAATCTATCGAAATCACAAAAATATTGACTTAAGCGGTTACTGCACCCTGGTTTATTTTCTTCAGAAAATGCGTTATTTCTTCGCTAATGGTTTCTGGATTGGTTTCTTGAGCGTAGTGTAAATCTTCCCCAATATCGACTAAGGAAATATTTTTAAGATTATCTTTCGCCCACATTAACGTATCGACTGTGGTATTAAATCCCGGGATTGTATAGAGCATGAGTTTTGGTATCGTTGAATGTAATAATCGAGAAGAATAATTAGCCATTAATTCGCTAACATCGGTTTGCTTGGTGCCGATTGGGAAATCTTTCAAATATTGCAAAAGTACTTGCCGACTCTGAGCATTTTGAAACGGTTCGGCATAATGTGCTTTTTCTTCAGGGGCTAATTTTTTTAATAGACCTGTTGGGAAAATTTTATCCATAAAATAATCGGTATTTAAAATAAGATCCGTTGTTTGATCCAAAGAGTGAAACGTGGTGGCTAACTCTTGTAATGGTAATGTTAACATTTCCCATTTTGAAATAGGGCGTAAATGCGATTCGTAAAAAATCAAACTTTTCACCTTGTTTTCATGACGCATTGCATAATCGAGTCCAATTACAGATCCCCAGCCGTGCAAAACTAGGGTTATATTTTTCAACTGGAGCGCGTCAATAAATCCCTCGATGTAACGGATATGATCAAAGACGCGGTAAAGCAGGTTGGGTTTATCTGATTTCCCCATGCCGATCAAATCGGGAGCAACGCAACGTCCATGGGGAATATTCGGTAAAATATTGCGCCAGAGATAACTGGATGTTGGAATGCCATGTAAAAAAAGAATGGGGTCTCCTTTGCCTTGTTCCAGATAATGCATCTTCGAACCGTAGACGTTAATAAATTTTGATTCGTAAGTTTTCGTATCCATGTTGCAATGCCTCACTATGATGTGTCTAACCAATAACTGTATTCTTTTAAGCTTGTGCGATAAGTGTTTTATGAGCGTTCACTGGTTGCTCGATTATACGATCTTCAGTGTTTTGCTGCTTTCGTCTCATTTTCTTGTATCCTTATCTCAGCTAAGAGAAAGTGTAGCAATCTTTTGGGATTTCGCTTGGGAATGCCCCGTTTTTTAAAAAAATACAAGAATGGCTTACAAGAAATGTGTGAGGAATCATTTTTTTAACCCATCAAGGGGGTATTTAATCGCTTGCTTGTCTTCCGTTATCCCGAAATCAGGTTACACAGGATTGCGTAAATAAACGGGAATGGCTTCTTCGGCAGGGTATATTTTCCCTTGTTGAAAATAATGAGCGCCTAATAGCGCAATGTCGGAGGCTAATGGATAAGCTTCTGAATCGATTTGCGATAGATGCAACAAGGGGTTGTGCGAGCTGACTGCTTGGTACAGTGGCCAGCCATTACCGATCCCAAACCATTGAGTCGAGGCAAGCGTGGTCGGATTGATCTGTTCTGGATAGCTTAATTGATCGTGTCCCATTGCTTCAACGATTTTTTCCGGAGAAACCTGATAACATCCCCAATAAACTTGTTTCATACGCGCATCGAGCATCGGCATTATATGGGTTGATTGATAACGTCGAAACGCTTGTTGTGCCAAAGCTGCTAATGTAGAGACGGGTGTTACCGGTATATTTTTTGCAAAAGCAATACCTTGTGTAACGGCTGCTGCAATACGAAGTCCGGTGAACGCGCCGGGGCCAGCGCCAAAAGCCAGGCATGAAATATCTGTCAAGTGAATACCCGATTCCGCGAGCAACTCATCAATCATAGGTAAAATATAATGGGTTTGCTGTTGAGGTGCTAATTGACTGCGTTCAATGATCTCATGGTTAATCAAAAGCGCCGCTGAACACAGGGAGGTTGACGTGTCGAGGGCAAGGATTTTTATAGTCATAAAATTACGATATGGGAGTAAAGAATTTTTTAATGTCTTCTGGATATTGTGTGCATCGCATTTTTGGCAAACTGCTTAAAAATACTTTTCCATAAGAGCGTGTTTGCAATCGCGGATCACAAATCACTAAAACGCCCGTATCGTTTTGATCTCGAATGAGGCGGCCCAATCCTTGTTTTAAGCTGATGACGGCCTGAGGTAATTGATACTCATAAAAAGGTTCTCCTCCGCGTTGACGGATGTGGTTAAGCCGGGCTTTCATGATCGGATCACCCGGAGAAGCGAACGGCAGCTTGTCGATGATCACGCATGATAACGCTTCGCCCCGAATATCGACGCCTTCCCAAAAACTACTGGTCCCTAATAAAACAGCATTTCCTAAGGCGCGAAATTGTTCCAACAATTTCGTTTTTGGTTGTTCGCCTTGAACAAGCAGAGGATACTGGATGGCTGATTTTAAGATTTGTTCTGCTTCATAAAGCGCTCGAAAACTGGTAAATAAAAAAAACGCTCGACCTCGGCTATACTGCAAAATAGGAATCATGGTTTCGGTGATGATTCTTGTGTATTCCCGAGCGGTTGGGTCAGGCATATTTTTTGGCAAATATAACAATGCTTGCTTTTGAAAATTGAACGGGCTGGCAAGTTTTAATGATTTAGCGGCTGTTAATCCCATTTGTTTAGAAAAATATTGAAAATCGTTTTGATGGGTCGCGATCGTGGCCGATGTAAATACCCAGGGACAATTGTAATGACTCATGTACTTCATAAAATGCTGCGCGATGTTTAATGGCGTTGCATTTAATGTGAAGTGTCGTTTAAAGGTTTCAAACCATTGAATGACATCTTGCGCTTCATTTTTTTCGGTTAAAGTTTTGAGTTTATCGGCAAGGGTGTTCGCACGACGATGACAATTTTCCAGTTCTGCGCTACGGGTTCGAGCGATTTCAAGCCAACTTCTTGCTTGATTAAAAGTAAAAGAGAGTTGCGCTAAGGCCTTTTGAATTTTTTCGCTACTTCGAATGTCTTCCCAAGTGCCGCGCAGAGTTTGTTCCGTGCCAAAAGCCAGTCGAAAATCTAAGGCGGACTTTTCAAGCGAATCCGCGAGTGTGCTTAAGGATTTCATATCACGCGCGCTGACCATGTATTCGCGTTTGATATCGCGTGCTAATTCGGTAATTTGTTTGGCTGATAAGGTTTCGCCAAAAAAGTTAGCCGCCGTTTCGGGTAGTTGATGCGCTTCATCAAAAATAACAGCGCCAACGTTCGGTAATAATTCGCCAAAGCCTTGATCTTTTAAAACCAAGTCGGCCATCAATAAATGATGATTAACGACTAAAATATCCGCGGCCTGTGCCTTTTGCCTCGCTTTAGCTAAAAAGCATCTGTCATAATGATCGCAATTCGCGCCAAGACAGGCATCACTATTGCTCGTGACATGTGACCAAACAGAGGCTTCCTCAGGAAGATGCGATAAATCACTCGTTTCGCCTGTTTTTGTCGTCTTACTCCAGGCGGCGACAAGCGTTAATTCTTGCGCGGTTTCTTTGGAGAGAAATAAGCCTTCTTGCTGGCAACGATTGAGCCGACGCCAGCATAAATAATTCGCCCGACCTTTTAATAAGGCGATTTTACAAGTCGTCGAGAGCGCTTTGGCAACCAGAGGCAAATCGCGAAGAAATAACTGCTCTTGTAAATTTTTAGTGCCTGTCGAGATAATCGCTTTTCGATGTGACAATAAAAGCGGGATGAGATAGGCGAATGTTTTTCCGGTTCCTGTGCCGGCTTCGATGATGATTTGTTCTTGATTTGAAATGGCCAAGGCAATTTGTTCAGCCATTTGCTGCTGTTCTATGCGAGATTGAAAGCCCGGAATTACTTTGCTGAGCGGGCTTTGTGCTGAAAAAACTTGTTGAACCTGACGAACGAAAGCATCATTCATATTTTTATTTCATGTTGATATCAATAGAGGGGTATTCTAAAGAGGTTGGATAAATACTGCTAAAGTTTTTTGATAAATTTTGGAGCTGATAGGATTGAAGGTCTTTTGTGGTTATAAGGGATGTCTCCGCAATCGATCGTTATACGAAATGATGATCGTGTTGTTTCTATCTTAAAAAATAAAATACCGTTTTTTAGTTTATTGAAAATAGGGTGCCAGGAATCAGGGCTTGTGGACAAAAACCCGTTCTGAAAATGGACCTAATCTTTTCGCTTTATCTTTCAAAATTCACACGTTATACTGCGCACTACTTTTGGAGAGGTGGCCGAGTGGCTGAAGGCGCTCCCCTGCTAAGGGAGTATGGGGTCAAAAACTCCATCGAGGGTTCAAATCCCTCCTTCTCCGCCAAGATCTTATGCGCCCGTAACTCAGATGGGCGAGACGGAAAAAGGAAAAGCGAAGCTTTTTCCCGTCGAGCGACTGACAGGACGTCAGGCTGGAGAGATCTGGCCATGGATGGCCTTAAAAAGTAAATAGTTTAAATGCGCCCGTAGCTCAGATGGATAGAGTACCTGACTACGAATCAGGTGGTCGGCGGTTCGAATCCGTCCGGGCGCGCCAGTTTTATCAAGCAAAATTCTCTCGCGGGACACCGCCGGGGCCTTTGACTTTACCATCGCGAGCAATATGCTGTTTCTTCTTTAAGGTAATCTTGTAAGTCGTGTAATGATTGATTGATATCTTGGATATTCCTGAATCAAAACGTCTCTCTTTGCTAATTCGAAATCACAAAATTCAAATCCGGGAGAAACATAACAGCTCGAGAGGACGTGTGAGTCGGGTTCGTTTACTTCCGCCGCAAACCATAGTCCTGCGGGAATAGTCACCTGGAAAGCGGCATCTTGATGGGTCATGGGGTTTCCAAGTTTTTTGGTAATCAATTCTCCTTTAGAGGGCAACACGTGAATGGATAGCGTTCCCCCATGATGATAGAGCCACGTTTCATCGGAATTGATTTTATGAAACATGCTGAAATTTCCCGCCCCAAGAAAATAGTAGATACCTGTTGCGCAACAACGGGTATCACTTTCAAATCGTTTTGGAGGAATGATGGTATCTGGAGAGCGATAAATTTCTTTATAGTAACCTCCTTCAGGATGCTGTCGAAGCTGTAATGTTTTTATGATTTGTTGGATCGTTTCTTTTGACATAGCGGTGCTCCAATTATTTAAACAAATCGATCAGGATAAACCAGTTTTTATTTTGAGTGGTGGTGCGCCTCATGTTTTTCAAAGGGTATCCTTATTGTCGGCGATAATCGCATAATAACAAGTGTCTTGAAAGACCTAGAACGCTCTGGACTTTCAAGTTTAAATAGCTTGCTAAATCGATTTTAAATAATGGCAACCCTATTTGTCATGAATTATACTTATAAGTAAGCTAAAAAGATGGGTAGGGGTGTAAGAAAATGCAAGATAGACCAGTTCAGATAGATAGTGGTAACTGTTTATTCGATGCTTTTAGTGCGGCATTACAACAAGCGGGATACACAGGCGAGGGTCCAATCACCAGTGCAGCATTACGTGAGCAAGCGGTTGTTGCAATGAAGGATGGCGGTATATTTATAGAGCCGCTTCTATCGGCGATAGAAACTTATATTCAATGTCATGATCCAGCTTATAGAGATGATACTCATTTTCTTTGTCATAAACATATTCGAATCTTTGCAGAAGCTGTTCCAGCTTTGTGTTTGCAACAGAATCCTTTAGAGCAAACGAAGTGGCTAAGAAAGCTGGTGAGGGATTTTTGGTTATTGGGAGGCGATCGTTCAGGGTTTGCTTTATACAAAGGTGGATTAATGCTTCCGGCGGAAGTTCGCTGTAGTAGAGTATGTAGTGCTAATGAGCGCTTATTGTTGCAGCAAGAGAGAGACCCGCACGAAGCGCGTTGGGGAAGTGAGATCGAGTTGGATATTTTAGGAAAATTATTCGGCATAAATATTGATGTTGAAGATCGACGGGCTCAGGACCAAAGAGCGACATATAATTATGGCGCTAATTATGGAGAAGTTAGCGGACTAACTTCTGAGGATATAAAAGCATTAACGGTAAGAAATATTATTTCAGCGGAAAATGGACGTTATTATATTAAGATGCAGGATTGGAGCGAGCTAAGGCAACGTTTAGGTGTAATACAGGATATAGAGGGGGTTAACGCATGGATATATGGGGAGCTACAGGCTGATCTCAAAAATCATTTAATTAGCAGCTCAGCAGATCCTCGTACTTTGAAAATCCTACTTTCTTTGAAAGATAGGGGTATTTTAGGGGTTGTGTCTTATAATCAATATAAATTTGTGACAGACCAGCCTGATCATATTGACGTCGCTGCCATCGCAGAACGGACGGGGCCTGTTCGTTCTGAGCTTTATGACAAAGTGTTATTAGCCTATAAACCCCCAAGGGCAAAAGTGCTGTTAATCCATTATCCTGGGCATTGGGCGTTTGGAGGCGTTATCCAATCTTACTCGGGTCCAGCGCCGGGCGCTGCGCCATCAGCTGCCCCTATCTCGGCGCTACCTGCCCACGCAGCGCCCGATGCAGCCTCATCTTCACCCCCGCCATTACCAACCCCACCGCCACCCCCCATCTCGCCGCCTGCTCCACCTATGCCTGATGCAACCATCCAGCAACCATCATCGCCACCCCCGCCGCCTCCATCACCACCGCCCGTCCCGATACCACTCACCCCACCACCTCCTGTTGTCACCCCTGCCTCGCCGCCACCTGCACCATCACCGCTGGCATCACCCGTTGTACCTGCGTCGCCACCACCATTTGCGCCTTTGTCTCCAACGGAAATTAGGACATTAGCCGAAGTCAATAGTCGCTTGGACCTCTATAAAAATGGGTTATTAAAACGAACAATTGATCTAGAGTGTCAAAAGAAAGCAAAAAAGGATCGAAAGAAAGACATTGGCGAAGAAACCAAAGAAATAAACTTAATAGGGAAAAAAGTAGATTTTATTAATCGCGCACAGAAGGCCTTAAATGGTGCGGGCCCTATTTCTAATAGAATAGATGCGTTTACACAGGTAGCAAAGGAGGCAATAGATGATCATTCTATGAATATGCATAGAGATAAAAGCTTTAAGTGGCTTTTTAGAAAAATTCTTTGGGGGATTACAAAAGTATTTTGTAGTAAGAGGGTTTTTGGTTTTTTTGATAAGACAAGGGGAGTGAGAGAGCTTACTGAAGATCAAGATATTTTATGCAAGGCAAGATCTAGTATTTCTATGGGCGGTTAAAAACGCTATTACGCCATGATTTTTAAACTTTAATGCCGTGAGCAGATAGGAAATGTAAATGATGATTTTAGTTTTCTTGGGGAATAATCAAGAGGACACTTCTTTAAGAGGAGATGCTTTATTGCTAAAGAAAAGGCTAGAACAAAAAATTAAGAATAATAAGCGGGAGGGGGCAAAAGAAAGCGCGGATGTTCCTGTTTTTTTATTGCCAAATGACGAAAAGAAATTAGAGCAATTTGTGCAATCGTCCAGGGGAAAAGCGGAAACGAAAGTTCATATTTTGGCGCATGGAAATCAACGAGTCTGTGCCAACCATACGGTGAAGGAGTTAGCAGCATTTTTGGCCCCCTATTTAGAGAGGCTGCGTCATGTTGAGAAAATCTCTTTGCTTTTTTGTTATTCAGCTGCGATCAACGGAAAAGAAAAGCCTTTTGCGCAAGCGCTATGTGATGAGGTGTGTGCACAGTTGCAGAATAAAAGGCAAAAAGGGTCGATAACCGTTAAAGGCTGTTGTGGGTTCGCTATGACTGATTCGGAAGGAAGAACTTGGGTTTGGACCGAGAAAGCCACGAATTGTGATGCGAAAAAAACAAAGCTAGAAACAAGCAAAAGCAAAGAGAGAGAGCAATCGCTGTTGGTCGACTATGAAAAAGAGGGCTTGTTGATAAGGCACAAGAAAGAAAATAACAACACCTTTACGCAATTTTTTAAGCCAACAAATAATCATGCTGTCGACATGTCTAATCAAAAACAGCAAAAAAGCAATACCCAAAGACATATAGCCGTCAAGCGGTGATCATGTGATGAGGTATTTGTTTGTTTTGACGTCTGTCGGTATTGCTACAAATGATTGGGATCAAGCTATTGAGGTTGCTAAAAAGTTGGTGGCTAATGGTGTGCAGCTCATTGAATTATGTGGTGGGTTTGGCCCTATGGGAGTTGCTAAAATTTCTGAGGGGATAGGTCATAAAATTCCGGTTGGAGGCGTATTGTATGGAGGTGAAGCTTATCAGCCTATTTTGGATTTACTGAAAGATTAAAAGAAGGTTTGTATTATGTTGTTAAAAAAATCCAACGACGTTGTGAAGCAAGCTATTACAGCAGATGGTTTTGCTGGAGCGTACAATCGTTATTTGTTAATTAAAGAAGATGGCTGTCCAAATTATGCTTTAAGATTATCCGAGATTGAGTCTGGTGGTCATACTTCTTATCATGCGCACGAAGAAGAGCATGAATATTATTTTTTAGAGGGAAAGGGAGTGGTGGTTGATCATCATAAAGTTGAGCATATAGTAGAACCTGGTGATGCAGTTTATATTCCACAAAAGCAAAAACACCAGGTGAAAAATACGGGAGAAAGTGTTTTGAAATTTATTTGTACAATTCCTATTTTTAAAGAGGGTGATGGGAAGTCCACTAGGCTTGTCTAATAAACCGACATATTGCTTTTTCAGAGGGAATGACTAAAGAACAGCTTAATAATAGTTAAATGGCTACTGGCGTAAAATAGGGGTTTCGCACATAAAGTAGGTTTAGGAATTGACAGTTTAGGCGAAATTAAAATTTTGTATGAAATTAAATACAGGCCTTTTGTATGAAACAGTTATTATTTATTGGTGGGACTGCATTTTTTGGAAAGCAAGCGCTAAATAAACTCATTATTTCTGGAGATTATCATATTACCGTGCTGACAAGAGGTAATATTTGTCCGGAAGAGTTTAAAAAGCATGTTAAATTTATTTGTTGCGATAGATCCGACAGACAAGCTCTTAAAGCAACATTAAAAGGGCAACACTTTGATATTGTAGTTGATAATATTGCTCGAACAGCCTCAGACGTGAGAAACGTTTTAGATATTTTTAGAGGAAAGATAGAACATTATTTACTTTGCTCGTCGGGTGCAGTTTACCCAAGATTTTTACCTCATGAATGGTCTGAAGAAGAAGCTGTGTTCGAACCAATCACCGGACAAAGAGAATACGCTAATAATAAACGTGAAGCAGAGTCTACATTAGTAAGTTATCGTGATGTCCCTTATACGATCTATCGACCAACGGTTGTTGAAGGTCCAGAAGACAGCACAAAACGGATATCGTATTTTATAGAAAAAATAGACAAACAAAAACCATTTGATATTCCTGCAGAAGTTTTATTTAAACATGTCTACTCAGGTGATGTCGCAAATGCAATTGTTGCATTAGTTGCTCTAGGCCCTACAAATAAAGCGTACAATATTTGCGGTGATGATAAAATTACTTTAGAAGAATATTGTTTTAAAATTGCCGAAATTCTTGGAAGAATTCCTTGCCATAGACTAGTTCCCGTGGAAAATTTCTTAGCGTTAGATCATGGAAACTTTCCAAGTTCATACGATCGCACACTGATCTTATCTAATGCTTTACTTAAAAGCACCATTCCTTTTCATCCAACGTCTATTAACTTTTGGCTACCAATCACCGTTCGCTGGGGGGTATATATTTAGCTGATAAAATAGTCATTCCATAAGTGCACGCTGTTTCACGATTATAAAAAGCGATCATAAATTTAATTCCACTTCAAAAAAATAAAATCATAATAGAGGCCATTATGTCTAAACGTATTGGAATAATTGAGTTTAGAAAGACAAGTGGTAACTGATTGATTTAACTGGAACAATCTGGCGCGCTCGGAGAGATTCGAACTCCCGACACCCTGGTTCGAAGCCAGGTACTCTATCCAACTGAGCTACGAGCGCGCAGCGGGACACATTAAAAAACAATTTAGTCGGCTTGTCAAAAAGTTCTTGTAAAGAAAATGAAAACAACGAATGTGATGCGTTATGAAATTTTCTTTTCGGGCCCGCGAAATTTCTCGTAAAACTTTATGTCTCTAGTGTTTAATTATGTTAAAATCCAGGCCAATTTTAAGGCGTTAAAAAAGGCAAAAACATGTCAGAATTTGCACAAGAAATAGTCTCTGTCAATATTGAAGATGAGCTGAAACAATCTTATCTGGATTATGCAATGAGCGTGATTGTTGGTCGCGCATTACCCGATGTGCGTGATGGGCTAAAACCCGTTCATCGGCGAGTTTTGTTTGCGATGTACGAATTAGGCAATGAATGGAATAAGGCCTATAAAAAATCCGCGCGTATTGTCGGTGATGTTATCGGTAAATATCATCCGCATGGCGATACGGCAGTTTATGATGCGTTGGTTCGTATGGCACAGCCTTTTTCGATGCGTTATGTGTTGATTGATGGGCAAGGAAACTTTGGCTCGATTGATGGCGATTCACCGGCGGCCATGCGATATACCGAAGTGCGCATGTCGAAATTAACGCAAACGTTATTATCCGATCTCGATAAAGAAACTGTCGATTTTGTGCCAAACTACGACGGCACCGAATTTATGCCGTTTGTTTTGCCGACGCGCATCCCCAATTTGTTAGTAAATGGTTCATCAGGTATTGCCGTTGGGATGGCCACGAATATTCCCCCACATAATTTAAATGAAGTCATCAAGGCGTGTTTGGCATTGATTGATAACCCTGAGATTGATTTGGATCAACTGATGCAACTGATTCCAGGTCCTGACTTTCCAACGGCGGGCATTATCAATGGTCGCGCCGGCATTGTTGAAGCTTATAAAACAGGGCGTGGGCGTATTAGTATTCGCGCAAAAACGCATGTGGAAGAAAGAACGGAAGGGGGAAAACAATCGATTATCGTAACGGAATTGCCCTATCAGGTAAATAAAGCAAGATTGCTCGAGAAAATTGCTGAGCTAGTCAAAGAGAAAATCATTGATGGCATTACGGGCTTGCGAGATGAGTCTGATAAAGACGGTATGCGTGTTGTGATCGAATTGCGTCGGGGCGAACAAGCCGAGATCGTGCTCAATAATTTATATGCGCATACCCAATTGCAAGTTGTGTTTGGTATTAACATGGTGGCGCTTGAAAATGGTCAGCCGAAATTATTCGACTTAAAGCAATTATTGAACGCGTTTATTCGGCATCGTCGTGAAGTCGTGACGCGGCGTACGATTTTTGATTTAAATAAGGCGCGTTCGCGGGTTCATATCCTAGAAGGATTAACCGTTGCACTAGCGAATATCGATGAAATGATTGCACTGATTAAAACCGCTAAAAATCCTGCAGTTGCGAAGGAAGCGCTATTGTCAAAATGTTGGCAACCGGGCCCTGTGGTGGATCTCTTGAGGCGAGCCAGCGAACAAAATCAATTATTGCCAGACAATAAAAAAGAATCGACTATTATTTCTGGTTTAACGCCGCTTGGTTATCAGTTATCGCCCGAACAAGCACAAGCGATTTTGGAGTTGAGACTGCATCGTTTGACCGGACTTGAACAGGAAAAAATTGTCGAAGAATATCAATCACTGCTCGATTTGATGGCTGAGTTATTAGCTATTTTAAATAGCACTGAACGGCTCATGCAAATTATTCGTCGTGAGTTAGAAGAAATTCAATCGGCATTTGGTGATGGGCGTATGACGGAAATTATTCAAACACAACAAGATTTGAATATTGAAGATCTCATCACGGAAGAAGATATGGTCGTTACGTTATCGCATGAGGGTTATGCGAAAATACAACCGATCACGGTTTATCGTGCACAAAAGCGTGGTGGACGAGGTAAAGCCGCGACACAAGTTAAAGAAGAAGATTTTGTCGAGCGATTAGTCGTTGCGAATAGTCACGACACCTTATTGTGTTTTTCCAATCAAGGCAAAGTGTATTGGCTGAAAGTATATCAATTACCACAAGCCGAGCGTCATGCGCGCGGAAAACCGATGGTGAATTTATTGCCGCTCAGTGAACAAGAAAAAATCACGGCGATTTTGCCAGTGAAAGCGTTTTCAGCAGATCAATATGTGTTTATGGCCACCTTGCAAGGGACGGTTAAGAAAGTGGCGCTTGAGCATTTTTCAAAACCTCGGGCGAGCGGTATTATTGCTTTAGAATTATCAGAAAATGATCGATTGATCAATGCAGATATTACGAATGGCGATCAAGAAATTATGTTATTCAGTGATACTGGCAAAGTGATCCGTTTTCATGAAAAAACGGTTCGTGCCATGGGTCGTACGGCACACGGTGTGCGCGGCATGCGATTACAAACGGATCAATCAGTCGTCGCGTTGGTTATTGTGAAAGACAACAGTGCTATTTTAACTGCGACAGAACAAGGGTATGGCAAACGGACGGCGATCGAAGAATATCGTGTGACCGGTCGAGGTGGGCAAGGCGTGATCTCCATTCAAGTGAATGATCGCAATGGGAGAGTGATTGGTGCCATTACCGTTCAGCCGCAACATGAAATCATGCTGATTACCGATCAAGGGACTTTGGTGCGAACACGTGTCGAAGAGGTTTCACTGATTGGTCGCAGCACACAAGGCGTCCGCTTAATTAACTTATCTGAAGGCGAGCGTTTAATTGGATTGGCTAAAATTGAAGATGTGGAAGAGGGCGCTGAAATTGCAGCAGAATAATTGCGATTACAACGTCATTCCGGTTATTACGATTGATGGACCGAGCGGTTCAGGAAAAGGGACAGTCGGGCAGTTACTCGCTAATCGTTTGCAGTGGCATTTTTTGGATAGCGGCGCAATTTATCGCATTATCGCGTTGGCTGCCCAGTTGAAACAGATTCCTATTGATGACGAGTTTAGGCTTGCTCAACTTGCTGAAATCATCCGTATTACTTTTGAAACAACGGGCGATTCAATTCAGATTTTTCTCGATCAGCAAAATGTCACGCAAGCGATTCGTATTGAAACGGTCAGTCAATTAGCCTCTAAAATCGCTGTGTTTCCCCGTGTGCGCGAGGCCTTATTAGCTTTGCAGCGATCTTTTCGACAAGCGCCTGGGTTAGTTGCGGATGGTCGAGATATGGGCACGGTTGTTTTTCCCGATGCTTGCTTGAAAATCTATCTTGAAGCCTCGGTAGAGGAGCGCGCAAAAAGACGCTACCAGCAGTTGATGGAAAAAGGGTTTGATGTTAAACTTACGCCCCTCGTTGATGAGTTAATCGAGCGAGATAGGCGAGATAAAAATCGTAAAGATTCTCCGCTTATTCCTGCGACGGATGCTGTGTTAATAGATACGACGTCGTTATCTATTGAAAGCGTGATGGCGCAGGTTTTCGATTTAGCTTGCCAGAGAATTTCTTCTGTGAAGAAATAAGCCTAACTGAATAGTTAGAAATTAAACGTTAAATATTGGTTAATAAATTATGACAGACAATTTTGCAGCTCTTTTCGAAAAAAGCCTAAAAGATTCCGGACTTCGTGCTGGAGATCTCGTTAAAGGTACCGTGATCAAAATCGATAATAAATTTATTTTGATTGATGTCGGTTTGAAATCAGAAGGCGTCGTTGCTATTGATGAATTTAAAAATATGCAAGGCGAATTAGAAGTGAAGGCTGGCGACGAAGTCGAAGTCGTGATCGACATGTTGGCTGACGATTACGGTGAAACACGACTTTCTCGTTTAAAAGCAAAACGCGCAGAATCATGGGCCCGCTTAGTGCATGCGAGCGAAACAGCAGAAACGGTTTTGGGTGTTATTACAGGTCGTGTGAAAGGTGGTTTTACAGTAGAGATCGATGGCGTTCGCGCATTTTTACCGGGATCTTTATTAGATGTTCGTCCAATTCAAGATACGGCTAGCTTTGAAGGACAAGCAATTGAATTTAAAATCATTAAAATTGATGAAAAGCGCAGCAATATTGTGGTGTCTCGTCGTGCGGTTATTGAAGCGGAAAATTCTGTTGAACGTTCAAAACTATTAGAAGGCTTAACCGAAGGACAAGTTATTTCAGGTACCGTTAAAAACCTAACAGATTATGGTGCATTCGTCGATTTAGGCGGTGTCGATGGTTTGTTACATATCACGGACATTGCTTGGAAGCGTGTCAAACACCCGAGCGAATTGTTACACATTGGTGATTCGATTGATGTGGTTGTCTTGAAATTCGATCGAGAAAAATCTCGTGTTTCACTTGGATTAAAACAATTGCATCAAGATCCTTGGGGCAATATTAAAGAGCGCTTCGCTGTCGGAAAGAAATTGTCTGGCAAAGTGACTAACATTACCGATTACGGTTGTTTTGTTGAAATTGCAGATGGCGTTGAAGGATTGGTTCATATGTCAGAAATGGATTGGACCAATAAAAACATTCATCCGAGCAAGGTTGTGCAATTGGGTGATGAGGTCAATGTCGTTGTGTTGGAATTAGATGAAGAACGACGTCGTATTTCGCTGGGCATGAAACAATGCGCATCCAATCCATGGATTTCTTTTGCTGAAAAATTCAAGAAAGGCGATCGCTTGAGTGGTCATATCAAATCCATTACAGATTTTGGTATTTTCATTGGTCTTGAAGGCAACATTGACGGATTGATTCATCTATCGGATATTTCATGGGAAGAACCCGGAGAAAAAGCGATTCGAAAATACAAGAAAGGCGATGAAATCGAAGCCGTTGTGCTAGCGATTGACCCAGAAAGAGAACGTATTTCATTGGGTATTAAACAACTGCAAGATGATGCGTTTAGTTTATATGCTGAAGCGCATCCTAAAGGAAGTTTGGTGAAAGGCAAAGTCGTTGCGATTGAAGACAAACAAGCCTTCATCGAATTAGCGGAAGAAGTGAAGGGTCGAATTAAAGCCGCTGAAATTGCCGCAGAAAAAGTCGATGATATTAACGTGTACTTCAAAGTTGGTGATGAAGTGGAAGCCAAAGTCATTAGCGTCAATCATAAAGACCGCGTTATTGGTTTATCCATTCGCGCAAAAATGAAAGATCAAGATGGCAGTGGTCGATCAAAATCTTCAGAAGAAAGTTATGATACGATTGTCGGTGGAAAACTCGGTGATTTATTAAAACAACACATGAGCAATAACGCGACAGAAGAATCGGAGCAGGGCGAAACGGTTAACGACGAATAGTCTTACCATTTCGAACGATAGTCTAAAAAGGCATGGCGTAAAAACCATGCCTTTTTTATTAATAGATCATTGTCTCTTTTTGATGAGAGGGGCTGTTTTTCCCTCTATAGAATGTCTGTTGACGACTAACGGATTGTCAGATGGAGGCAGCGGTTCAAATAACGTGTTTTCTTATCCCGAACTCAGGTTACATAAGTTGAGAGAACATAAGAGATTTCTGGGCAATCGTTTAAATCGAGTAGGGTTTTTATTTCTTAATATTATCGCTTTTAGTGTTTAGCACATAACTGCCATTGACATACAACCAGCGCCCATTTTCGTAATGAAATTCACTCCGCTCATGAATAGATTGATTTTTTCCTCGATAATGAAATCGCGCGATGAATTCCACATATGCTATCGTCCCATGAGGTTTTGGCGCATCAATGATTGTTAATCCAAGCCATGTTGATTCTTTAGCCCATTGTTTTGCGCTTGCCGCATCAAAATTATGCAGAGCCTCGCCTTTCATAGTTTTAAGAATATAATCGACGTTTGTTTTAGAATAAGCAGTATATCGCGAACGCATTAACTGTTCCGGTATTTCAGGGATCTTATGATTTTCAATATATTGGCCACAACAATGAAAATACTCTTTTTTTGATCCACAAGGGCAAGGCATAGTACACTCTATTTCACATTAAGAAATTCATATTCACACCCAAGTTCAATATGTCATTTATCGCACACCTGCGCTTTTCGCGTCGACTTTGGTGGCAAGTGTAACATAGTGAAGTCGGCCTGCTCATTTGACAGAACCTTTTTTTGAATGCTTGGGGGCATCAAAAATTGTTAACAACGCTGTTAACAATTGCATCGGTGCCGGGGGGCACCCGGGAATGACAAGATCAACAGAAATGACATTCGATACGGCGCCAGCACTGGCATAGGATTTTCCAAAAATGCCACCACAAGCGGCGCAGTCACCGGCGGCAATGACGAGTTTAGGATCGGGCGTGCTTTCGTAGACAATACGCAACGCTTCTTCCATATGTCTGGAGACGGGCCCTGTAACAAGCAAAACATCGGCATGACGAGGAGAAGCCACAAAGTGAATACCAAATCGCTCGAGATTATAAAACGAATTATTTAAGGCTTGAATTTCTAATTCACACCCATTGCAGGATCCCGCATCGACTTGCCGAATAGCGAGACTCCCATTAAATTTTGCGGCGATAACTTTTTGGCACGCTTTGCCTAGCGATTCGATTTGGTGAGATTCTGTTGTGTCGACCGGTTCTGTGATAATTCCGACCCGTAGAATTTTCTTCAGTGTTTTTAGCATAATGATGTCACCTTATAAATCACATCCCGAATAAGACCCGTTAATCGATTTATTGCAAACAGGAAAATCGGGTACGATATCGCGATAAATGAGCCGTTCGAGCGCAAGCCAGTTAAACCAACTGGGATCGCGCGGAAAATAACGCGAGACTTTGCCGGTGGCATCTAAACTGACATACGTTAATAATTCGCCGCGCCAACTTTCAACAATTCCGATACCCGCGGTAGGGTATGGGGGGGGTGTCCATGTTGTTTGATAAGGACCCGATGGCAGCGTGTTCAATAAATCTTTAATCAATGTTAATGCGCTCTTTATTTCTTTCAAGCGGATGCTTAATCGTGCCGCCACATCGCCATCGGATAAGACTGGCGAGCTCACTTCACATTGATGATAAGGGGCATAAGGAGCGTCACGTCGCACATCAAAATCGATACCACTTGCTTTACTGACATATCCTAAAGCGCCAACAGCCTGCGCTGTCTCATGAGATAAAACACCGGTAGTTCGCAATCGATTTTGTAGTGAGGCATTTGTGTCGAGAATATGCGTTAATTCGCCCACTTCTTTTTCGAGTGGCACTAATTCATGCTGCAATAAATCAATGGCAGTTGCGGATAAGTAATCTTTTTGTACGCCGCCAACCGAGAGGCAATTCATCAGTAGTCGGTGGCCAAATAAATACGCGTTGGTGCGCAGCCATAGCTCGCGCAGTCGACCAAATTGATAATAAGCAAAGGCGAATCCGACATCATTACAAATGGCAGCCACATCCCAGAGATGATTGGCGATACGTTCTCGCTCTGCCAGTATGGCTCGGATAAATAAAGCGCGATCAGGGACCGTTATTTGCAACGCATTTTCGACAGCCATGCAAGTGGACCCAGCGTAAGATAAGGTGCAATCTCCCGAAACATGAGCCGCAAGATTGATGAGGTGATGAATGTCTTTCCCCTCGGCGATTTTTTCAATACCTTTATGGACATAGCCTAAACGTTCCTCGAGATAGAGCACCTCTTCTCCGGCAATTTGAAAACGGAAATGACCTGGTTCGATAATGCCGGCATGGATGGGTCCAACCGGTACTTCGCAAACGCCTTCACCTGTCGCTTGTAAAAACGGATACGTTTTATCAGCGGGTGTTTTTCCTGTGCCATAACCCGCTGCTGGAAAATCTTTTCGTAAGGGAAATTGATTGGCTTGCCATGCTTGATGGCGTGTCCATCGGCGTGAGTCGTCGGTATCGATGAATTCTATACCGAATAAATCGTGCGTATGTCGCTCGAATCGGTTAGCCGCCAAGTAAAGGCAAGAGAGAGAAGATAATTTTAAAGGTATTTTTTTGTTCAATGAGGTGCGCATCAATAAGTAATGTTTTTCAATGCAAAAACAAACGGTTACAAAAAAAACATCTTCTAATTCTTCAGCCCATAACCCAGCAAAACGACCCTGATCTTGTTGAATCATTTGTGCGACCGTTTGCCAATGCATCGGTTCAATCTCGAGGGCAGAGTAACCCCCTATCGAGCTATCTGCTTTGAGTAGTTGACAGTGGTTTAACGCTTTCATTAAGCGAAGTAAAAGGTCCGATGTTCCCATGCGCTATTGTCCTATAAAAAGAGATGCCGCTTGTTTTAGAATTTGCATGAAAAATGACGGGATATAGAGCCCCAATATTAAAACGATCAAGAGATGCAGCCCGGCGGGGACCAAATTGATTTTTGCAATGGGAGGCGTGGGATACGCCGTTTTGTCTGGATTACCTAATGCCATCGATTGCATGTATCGCAGTAATGCTGCAAAAACAACCAGAAATCCAAGGCCGAGAATGATGGCTAAATAGGGATCCGTTTGAAGAGTGGCTAAAAACACACCGACTTCACCGATGAACAACCCAAAGGGTGGCGCGCCGGCAATAGCAAATAAAGCGACGATCAAAAGCCACCCAACCCATGGATTGAGCTTTAATAAACCCCGAATTTTTTCGATTTTTTGAGTGTGCGTTAAATGCATGACATTACCAACCGTCGTGAAAATCGCCGATTTAATGAGTGCGTGAATAATCAGGTAAAACAATCCGCTCAAAATAGCAACCGCATTGCCGAGGCCGAAAGCAAACGTCATGATGCCCACATGTTCGATGGACGAATAACTAAACATGCGCTTAATATTTTGTTGATGATGCAGGGTGAGGCTGGCAAAAACGAAGGATAACAAACCGAAAACAATCATTAAGTGGTTGGCGAGGCCATTTTGCAGTGACAGATTCGTCAAAATTTGAAAACGCAATAAGGCGTATAATGCGACATTCAATAATAATCCCGACAATAAGGCGGCGACAGGTCCGGGACTTTCTGAGTAAGCATCTGGCAGCCAAAAATGAAAGGGCACTAAACCAGCTTTAGTTCCGTAGCCCACAAATAAAAACACAAAGGCTAGTATCATGATCGAAGGGTTTAATGTTTTTGCATGCAGCGCCAACGCATTCCATAGTATGGCATGACTGGGATCGAGGGAAGTTTGTGCCGCAAAGTAGATTAAAATGGTCCCGAATAAAGCCAATGCGATGCCCACGATGCAAATAATAAAATATTTCCATGCAGCTTCAATGGCTTCGGGGGTTCGATAAAGGCTGACTAATAATACCGTTGCCAAGGTCGCTCCTTCAATGGCTACCCATAAAAGGCCGATATTGTTCGCCGAAAACGCAATGAGCAACGAGAAGATAAATGACTGGTAAAATAAATGATACAACTGTAATCGTTTTAAGGTGATACGGCGTTCTTGCAGATTTTGCAACATGTATCCATACGAAAATAAAGCCGTTGTCATACCGATGAACGTGGTGAGCGTCCAGCCGATCAGTCCGAGTGCGTCGAGATAAAGTTGCTCGTGTGCATGCAAAATAAAAAATGAAGGCGTCGTTTGCCAACGCATCAACAGTAGAATCATGGCAATAAAATTGACAGTCGATATGAACAAATTGATGCTAACTGCCCATCGCGCTTTTCGGATAAAGCTGAATAAAATAATACCGAGCAGAGGGGTGAGTAAAATAGCATAAAAAATCATAGTTCAGTCCCTTCTCGTAATCGATTGAGAGAATCGACATCTAAAGAATCAATGCTAGTATTTAAATGAAAGAAAAATACGCCGAATAAAATAATCGCAACGAGCACGTCGAACGCAATACCCAACTCGATTTTCATTGGCATACCGCGCGTTAAAATCAGGGCGGCAAAAAAGATTCCATTTTCAATGACCATAAAGCCGAGTGCATGCGAAACCGCTTTTCGGTGCGTGATAATGAGCAACATGCCGAGTAAAATAATCGAGAGTGCAATGGCGATGGCATTGCTGCTGAATAATTGTGTTGAGGTTCGTAGGGAATGGGTCAGATTGTACGAAAACAAGACCAAAGCACTTGCAATCATCGACAGTAGAAAGGGCCGTGCAACGAGAGAGGTGGCGTTATCCGATGGGTTTTTTGATGATAAGCGATGTGATAAATAACGTAAAAACCAGGGGATAAAAATGACTTTTAAGGCAAAGATCAGAAGCGCCGAAAAAAATAAATCCCATTGATAGGGCGTGATAAACGAAGCGGCTAAAGTGGCTAAACTTAAAAAAGCGCTTTGCCAGGCGTAAGTATAAATCATGCTGTCGATGCGTCGCTGAATTAACAGAATAAAGGTTGTTAACAGCAAGAGCGCGGACAATAATAGTTGAATGGCATTAGCGTTCACAATTAAGCGACCTCCGCGATCACATGAATCAAAAGGCCTAATAAACACAACAAAAAAGCCATATTCAGCAGGAGCGGGACACGGAATAGTCGTAGTTTAGCCAAGTGGGTTTCAGCTAATACCAACACCCATGCAAGCAGTAGGCATTTGATGATCACGATGCCACCATTCAATCCGATTGCCGATAAACTCAGCTGATTGATGAGTGGGAACGGCAGAAATAAATTCGCAAAAAGTATTGTGTAAATCAGTAATTTAATTTGAGCGGCCCATTCGATGAGTGCTAAGTGTCGTCCGCTGTATTCTAAAATCATCGCTTCGTGAATCATCGTGAGTTCTAAATGAGTCGCGGGATTATCGACAGGAATGCGGCCGGTTTCAGCGACGGCGATCATCGCAAAAGCAAGCGCCACAAATAACATCGACGGATTAAACCATAAGCTGTGTGTGCTTAAATAAGTGGTGATGATGTCGAGACGTGTGCTGGAGGCCATCATGGCTAGAGAAAAAAACGCAATCATCAAAGCAGGTTCAGCCAATGTTGCAACAGTCATTTCGCGAGAAGCACCCATCCCACCAAAACTGGTGCCGATGTCGAGTGCGGCGAGCGCTAAGAAAAATCGACTCAAACCAAATAATCCCGCAATTAAAATAACGTCCGTAAATCCAACAGTTTGTGAAGGGCTGACGATAAAGGGAATTGCCGAGGCGATCAACGCAGTGATGCTGAAAATCAAATACGGTGCAAATCGAAAAATCCAAGAGGCGTGATGTGCCAGGATCGTTTGTTTATGAAATAATTTTCTCAAATCGCGATAACACTGAAAGACAGAAGGCGCACTGCGATTTTGCAGCCAGCATTTGAACATTTTCACGATGCCAACAAAGAGCGGCGCGATGAAAACGAATAATCCCGTTTGTAGTAAACTGTATAATAGGCGATTCATCATGAGACTAACCACAGTAAAATAATCAAAGTCACAAACATATAGGTTAAATAAAGGCGTAAGTGGCCGCTTTGCCATTTAGCGATATGTTGGCTGATCGTTTTTATGCCGATTCGCCAAGGTTTATAAAACCATTCCCACGACCAATCGTCAGTATGCAATGCGTAATGTACGGATTGTGTTTGATAAGGTTGATGAAGCGAGGGTCTGCGCTCTTGTGTTTCAGTGATTTTCCAAAAAGCCTGAAAAATTCGGCGGATTGGCATGGCAAAAGCGGTGCCAGTGTATTGCATGCGTTCGGTTAATCCACCAAAACCGCAATCCCAAGGGGAAACTAATTTATATTTTCTGGGATGCCACCAAAAATAAACGAGGCTTGTGATGAAAAGTAAGGCGATAAAAACACCAAGTCCCGAATAGGCCGTTTGTTGTACGGAAATCGGTGTTAACCATAACCAATTCCCGGAGGCGGGCAAGGCATAACCGATGCTTTGCTCTGCAATCGTATTCAGATGCGCGAGCGTGAATGACGGAAATAATCCAAAAAACAAACAACACGACGCCAGTAAGGCCATCGATAAGCGCATCGCACGTGGCGCCTCATGCGCCGTGTGCATAGAGATGCTACGTGCTTTACCTAAAAAAATCATCCCATACGTTTTGACAAAACAAGTAGCAGCAAGAATGCCCGTTAAGGCTAAAATGGCGGCCGCTAAGGGAATTAAGATGCGCAATAATCCATTCGCTAATAACGAAGATTGCAAAGCGGTTTGAAAGGTTAACCATTCCGACACAAATCCATTGAAAGGCGGTAAGGCCGAAATGCTTAAACAGCCGATTAAAAAATAAAAAGCCGTGCGAGGCATTTTATGAATGAGCCCCCCCATGTGTTCTAAATCATGTTCATGTGTTTGCTGAATTACACTACCCGCGCCTAAAAATAAGAGGCTTTTAAATAACGCATGATTTAAACAATGATAAAGCGCAGCCAACAAACCCAGTGCTGCTAAAAGTGGATGGTTCGTCGCTTGAAAAATAAGCGACAATCCTAAACCAATAAAAATAATGCCAATATTTTCGACTGAATGATAGGCGAGCAGACATTTGACGTCATGCTGCATGATTGCATACAGCACGCCGATCAAAGCAGAAATCGTGCCGATGAATAAAACAACGCCGCCCAATGGCCAGAGATTGCCGATTGTTAAAAAGTAAAAACTTAGCCGAATAAAACCATACACTGCAATTTTTAACATAACGCCCGACATCAAAGCAGAAATCGGTGAGGGCGCAACGGGATGGGCTTTAGGTAGCCAAGCATGAAGTGGCACGAGCCCCGCTTTTGTCCCAAATCCCCATAAGCCTAAAATAAAAATAACGCTTGTCCATGTCGGCGAAAGATGAAGATGAGTGAATGTGTTAAAATTCAAGTTCCCGCTCCATTTCGCCAACAATCCAAAACTGATCAGAATGCAAATCCCACTCATTTGCGCCATCAATAAATAAATAAAAGCGGCTTGGCGATTCGTTTCATGCTCATGTTCATGCGCGACGAGAAAATAACTTGATAATGACATCAATTCCCAAGCCAATAAGAAAATAAAGACATTGTTGGCGAGCAGAACGAGTAGCATGCTGCTCATAAATATAGCGGTGAAGAAACATAAATATTTTTTATGCGGAATGGATTGGATATAAGCCGGCAAATAAATAGCAACGGCAAAACCCACTAAACCGACAATAAAAAAGAAATAGCCGGAAAGTGTATCGAGTTTTAGTTGTAGCGATAACATGGGCAAAACAGATAATGGAATTGTTTGAGAGTATTCAGGTGCGGCGTTGAGCAAAGCGAGACAACCGGCTACCAATGCGCAAAGACTGCCGAGCATTAACAAACCGGCATTGAGTCGAGAAAATAATTTTTGATACGCACACGAAAAGAGCAGAGGTAAAAGCCCTGAAAGAAAAATTATCGCGATGGATAATGTGGCTAATCGTAGTGCCATGGTTTTTGTCTATCATTGATTACGCATCGGGCTTGCTGACCACCCGTCTCAAGCAATGCGATTTTTTTATCTTTTGTCTGTGTTCCATGCCGGCATTTTTTATCTTACACGATGGGAGCACCCTCAAATTGTGCGTAATAATCTCACTTGAACGATTGGAATGCAAGAAGTGTCAAGGATTGAGTGATGAAATGGCGCTTAATCTCTCAATTCTTATCAGAAGCATATTGCGTTTCATGGGGTAACCGTTAGAATAGCGCGCAATTTTAATTAGACTTAAAAAACACATAAAATATCATGCGAATACGATTATTTATTTTCACTTTCATCCTGGCATTTGTTGGATTGAGTACCGCTGTATGGGCCGATTCTTCTAATACTGTTGGGTTGCAAAATAAGCTCAACAGTCCGTTGTCGGAATGGTTTCCGTATTGGAAAGAAAAAAATATCATGCCGATCAGTTTCTATAAGGAATCCTATGTGTTACCCGCTTATTTTGAATCAAAGGATCCATTTTATAAAGGCAGTACATCAGATAATAACAACATCAAGCGTATCGAATTTAAATTTCAATTTAGTTTAAAGGTTCCGATTTGGGCCAATATGTTTAATGCGCCTTTTACTTTCTATGGCGCTTATACCCAGTTATCTTTTTGGCAAGCCTATACCGGTTCACCTTTTTTTCGCGAAAGCAATTATGAACCAGAATTATTTTTTAGTTATGATGTGGATCATTTATTGAGCCATGATTGGCAGATCAGCACAATTAATAGCGGTGTTGTACATCAATCGAATGGAAGAGGTGGGGAGTTGGAGCGCTCTTGGAACCGTGTTTATGCACAAGCTATCTTTGATCGCAATGAGGATTGGGAAGTGGGTGTGAAGCCTTGGTGGGTTATTCCGGGCGCTTCTATGACAAAACATAATCGAGATATTACCAATTATTTAGGGCATGGATCCTGGTTTGTTGCGTATAATTTCGCGCATCAACAACAGCTCATGTTGGAATCACGTAATGACGTCGAAAGTGGATTTCGTCGAATGGCTAACCAACTGACTTGGTCATACCCGTTAACGCAACAGATTCGACTCTATGCGCAATACTTTACGGGTTATGGTCAAAGCTTGATTGAATATAACCATCGTATTAGTGCAGTTGGCCTAGGCTTTTCATTTAATACCGCGCCGACGTTGTAATGGTCGATGGATTTTCGCGGTTGTGCCTTATATGTTGATGATGTGGCGGTGGCGGTTTTCTTTTATTAGCGACATTCGAGACATAGAGTGAAACGATACGCGCAATCAAGACGATCACATAAATTTGCCCGATAACAGCTTCCATGTACGTTAACGTTTTTGCCATCGTACTGACGGGAGAAATATCTCCAAATCCGACCGAGGTTAATGTGATAAAACTAAGGTAAATAAATTCGGGTAACGCTAAAGCGTGACTACTGGGTATGTTTCGCAGATAAAAAAATGATTGAGGGTCAATCATTTGGCTGCTGTAAAAAATGAATGCAAAAATAATGCCAATTAACAAATAAACGCAAATAGCGCCATAAACATCGTTAATCATTACATCATTGACAGTCAAAATGTTTTTTAAAATCGCGGCAACGATGACGAATAAGTTGATGGCGGTCAAAATATTGCTGCAAAGTAATAAAAAGTTACGATTAGAAAATTCTGCGGACCATCGTAAAATCACAACCAAGCAAAACAAAATGATGGCCGTAAAAACAATATTTTTTTTTCCACGAATCGCTCGGACGCTGAGTAAGAGCATCAAAGAAAACGACAGTTCGACAATGATTCGACCCATGTGCACGTTAGCCAAGATGCCATATAATAATAAAACAACAAAAATGGAAATGAGTAGATGGAGAAATTTCCCATCGAACGTTTCAAATAGGGCGTTGCTGGTTAATGAACGCGCCATGAATTAGGATTCCATCGATTCGTTGTATTGTCCTAAACTGGCGGCGCTATTTAATTGAGCACGCTTTAATAAAGCTTGTTGAGCCGCTGCGATATTTTCTGGTTTGCCTTTCCATGTTTTCAAGCAAGCTTCTTGCAAGGCGCGCGCATAAGAAAAGCTGAGTGACCAAGGTTGGTTGCCTTGTTGATTGATGCGATTGAGGTGTGCAGTTGCTGTTTTATCTGATTGACCACCTGATAAAAAATTAATGCTGGGTACAGCGGCCGGAACGGTTCTTCTTAAAATGCGTACAGTCATTTTGGCCGCTTGATCGACGGTGGCTTGTGAGGGGCAAGATTTTCCTGCGATGACCATGTTGGGTTTGAGCAGTATGTATTCGCATTGCACGTTATATTGAAACAGTGCCTTAAATACAGCGCGTTGTACTTTTTCGGTGACTTCAGCGCATTGTTCGATTGTGTGATCGCCATCCATTAACACTTCAGGCTCGACGATAGGAATGATCGATAAATTTTGACAAATTTTTGCATAGCGTGCCAGTAACATTGCGTGGGTTTTGATTAAGATCCGAGAAGGATTTGTTCCAGAAATTGGGTAAACAGCGCGCCATTTGGCAAATTGGGCGCCTTGCTTTTTATATTCCGCTAAACGTTCTGGTAGTCCGTCAAGACCTTGCGTAATTTGTTCTTCGGATGAGCTTTCAAAAGGAACGAGCCCTTTGTCGACTTTAATGCCGGGGATAATACCTTTTTGAGCGAGATAAACAGGAAAAGGCACGCCTTGCGCCGTTTTTTGTAGGAGCGTTTCTTCAAATAAAATAACGCCACTCACCTGTTTTTCTAAGTCAGGCGTCGTAAATAATAGCTCTCGATAAGCGCGGCGATTTTCTTCCGTGCAATCGACTTGCACGGCCGCAAAACGTTTTTCAATGGTTTTTGAGCTTTCGTCGGCAGCGAGGAGTCCTTTTCCCTTTGCCGTGAGCGACTTAAGTGTCGTGGCCAGTGTGTTGTTCATGATAAGCGCTTCCTTTTGCTGAATGAAAAAACGGTTGTATTTTCTTGAGAAACGGTTTGAAGAATTTCGGATTAGCGGCCACAACGTGTCCCTGTTTGAAATAATCTTCACTGCCTTGGAAGTCGCTGATCAATCCACCCGCTTCTCGAATGATTAATGACGCGGCAGCCAAATCCCAAATTTTTAATCCTAATTTCCAGTAGCCATCCAAAATACCGGCCGCCACATAGACCAAATCGAGCGCAGAAGAGCCGCTGCGTCGTATGGCTAAGCATTCTTTTGAAATAGCATGATAAGATTGATAATAACTCTCGTGCCACTCCGGCTCAGCGGGTGAAGGTGTTCCTGTTCCAATTAAACAATCTTCCATGAGATGTCGTCCACTGGCGCGAATTCGACGGTTACTTCGTTGTGCGCCTTCCCCCCGTGAAGCAGTAAATAAATCATCGCGAACGGGATCATAAATAACGGCGTGTTCAATGCGTCCGCGATAGCTTAATGCAATGGAAACGCAAAAATGAGGAAATCCGTGAATAAAATTAACCGTGCCGTCGAGAGGATCAATGATCCACTGATAATCGCTAGACAGGCCTAGTTTTCCGGCCTCTTCACTTAAAAAACAGTGATTAGGGTAGGCTGTTTGTAAGGTGTGAATGATGGTTTCTTCCGACAAACGATCAATATCCGTGACGAAATCTTTGTGTCCTTTCTTTTGAACGCGTATCAAGTCGGGGCGAGTGTAACCACGCATAATCGCATTGCCGGCATTTCTGGCTGCTTTGACGGCAGTTGTGACGAAAGGATGTAGGGCCATAAAATTTACCTAATAATATTTTGCATAGCATATCAAAGATTTGATCTTGCGCAAGGAAAGAGAAGATGATTGAGCGAAGGAGATGCCAGAGAGACAAAATTTTTTATATTTTAGTGTCTAAAAGCGATGCTTTGACGTTTTGTTATCTTTAAGGAAGAGGGAATCTATACAGGCCATTTATTTTGTTCGATGATCCTTTGAGGGTGATGTGACCATACCTCAATTCAAATCCTTGTTGTTCTGATCTTGATTGTCCATTGCTTTAGGAGAAAAATATCGTAAACTATCAGTAGTTCATTTTTATTGTCTGGTTGATGCTGAGGGAGAATCTATGCAATTACCCATTTATTTAGACTATGCCGCAACAGCGCCAGTCGATCCCCGCGTCGCGGAAAAAATGGCACGCTATTTAACGAAAGAGGGAGTTTTTGGGAATCCGGCTTCTCGATCTCACGTTTTTGGTTGGCAAGCCGCGGAAGCCGTCGAGCAGGCGCGTCAACAAATCGCCGACTTAGTTAATGTTGATCCTAAAGAGATTATTTTTACTTCGGGCGCAACGGAATCGGATAATCTGGCGATTAAAGGTGCTGCCCATTTTTATCAGCGCAAAGGCAAACATATTATTACCTCTAAAACGGAGCATAAAGCGGTTTTAGATACGTGTCGTCAGCTGGAAAGAGAAGGGTTTGAAGTGACGTATTTAATGCCAGAACCCCAGGGTCAAATCGATTTGAATAAATTAGCAGCGGCGATTCGGCCAGACACGATTTTAATTTCCATCATGCACGTGAACAATGAAATTGGAATCATTCAAGATTTAGCGGCGATTGGTTCATTGGCCCGATCCCAGGGCATTATTTTTCATGTCGATGCAGCGCAAAGTGCGGGAAAACTCCCCATCGATTTAAAAACGCTGCCAGTTGACCTCATGTCGTTTTCCGCGCACAAAATTTACGGGCCCAAAGGCATTGGCGCCTTATATGTTCGTCAGCAACCACGCATTCGACTCGAAGCCCAAATGCATGGGGGTGGGCATGAACGCGGTATGCGATCAGGCACATTGCCGACACATCAGATTGTTGGTATAGGCGAGGCGTTTTACTTGGCGCGCATGGAAATGAAGGACTATATGCCGAAAATCCAAGCGCTACGCGACCGCTTGGTTAATGGACTTCAAGCTATTCCAGCGATTCGTGTGAATACGGATTTAGAGCACAGCGTGCCGACTATTTTAAATATTAGCTTTAATTATATTGAAGGTGAGTCGCTGATGTTGACGCTTAAAAATATCGCTATCTCGAGTGGCTCTGCCTGTACTTCGGCGAGTTTAGAGCCTTCTTATGTATTGCGTGCTTTAGGGTTAAATGATGAATTGGCTCACAGCTCCATTCGCTTTTCATTCGGACGATTTACAACGGTTGAAGAAATTGATTATACCCTTGAGGTGGTAGAGAAAGGTGTGGCGCGGTTGCGAGAGATGTCACTGCTCTGGGAAATGCATCAAAAAGGAATTGATGTGGAGAATTATCAATGGGGCCAGCGTTAAAAAATGGATTTTTCACGCAATTTGTGGATTATAATGGTAAGCGTCTTTTGGCGCGAGCTAAGAAATCGTTTCGCGATGGGGCAAGAACGTTTCTCTCTCATGTTGAATGTGAAATATTAAATTCAGGAGAATGAAGTTTATGATGCAATACAGTAAAGAAGTGATGGAACATTATGAGCACCCTCGCAATGTCGGCTCGTTGGATGAAAATGATCCATCTGTTGGAACTGGCATTGTCGGCGCACCCTCGTGCGGGGATGTTTTGCGGCTACAAATTAAAGTCAGTGCAACGGGTCTTATCGAAGATGCAAAGTTTAAAACTTACGGATGTGGTTCGGCAATTGCGGCAAGTTCTTTAGCGACTGAAAAACTCAAAGGTAAAACATTGGACGAAGCGCTGACAATTAAAAATAAAGATCTGGCTGATGAGCTTACATTGCCCCCGAACAAAATTCATTGTTCGATTGTGGCGGAAGAGGCGATTCAACTAGCTATTCAGGATTATCGTAATAAACAAGTTCAAAAGAGTGATCATTCGTAAAATGCCTAAAATTACTGTTTTGCCACATCCGTTGCTATGCCCAGAAGGTGCGCAATTTGAAACTCATCCGGGAGCGAATTTGCTTGCTTGTTTATTGCAGCAAGGGATCGCAATAGAGCATGCGTGTGAATTTCAAGGGGCTTGCGGTACTTGCCATGTTTATCTAAGAAAGGGATATGACTCCGTCACCTTGCCTGCGTCAGCGGAGGAAGAAGTGCTGGACCATGTTTGGGGATTGGAAACCGATTCACGCTTAAGTTGCAATGTTCAGGTGGGCCAGCAGGATTTAACGATAGAAATTCCCAGGTATTCGCGTAATCAGTAAGGGGATGAGTATTCCCTTATGTTTTTTTGAAGATTTTTTCGAAGGTTTAAGCAGGCCGCTATCCTTCCAAAATATCGCCCGAAATTCCATGTTTTTCCATGACTCTACGTAATTGACGAAGCGCTTCGTTTTGAAGTTGCCTGGCCCGTTCTCGAGAAAGTCCCAGATGAGATCCGACGCGTTCAAAAGACTCTTTGCTCTCAGTGGCATAGGCGTATGAGCCCAGGCCGAAGCGCTGTTCGAGAATGGAGCGATGTTTGACGCTTAATTCTTGCATCCAATCTTTTAGTTTAAGCTTGAGATTTTCTCGTATTGTTTTGGATTCAGGGTTTTGCTGATGACTATCACTTAATGTGTCTAATAACGTCTGTTCCCCATCGTTTAATGTCTTATCATAAGAAATGACTTGGTCATTCGCTTGCAATACAGCTCTGACTTCTTCATAGGAACGATCAACTTTTTGGGCGATCTCTTCCGTTGTGGGCTCGCGTCCCAAACTTTGATGCAATTGTTTGGCTGCTCTCAAATAAATATTGAGTTCTTTAATGACATGGATGGGCATTCTGATCGTGCGGCTTTGATTCATGATAGCGCGTTCGATTGTTTGTTTGATCCACCAAGTTGCATAAGTCGAAAATCTGAAACCGCGTTCGGGATCGAATTTTTCCACTGCATGCATCAGGCCGAGATTGCCTTCTTCGATGAGATCGAGAAATTTCAAGCCCCGATGACGATATTGTTTGGCGATTTTAACGACTAATCTTAAATTAGATTCAATCATCTTGTTTCTGGCTTTTTCATCGCCTTGTAGCGCTAATCGGCCATAATAGGTTTCTTCTTCAGCGGTGAGCAAATTGGCATAACCAATCTCTTTCAGGTAGAGCTGAGTCGGATCACTGGAGGCATATTTTTTTTCGGTTACTTCTTTCCGTTCTGTAGCTATGGCTTCGAAAAAATGTTCTTCGACGACGGTTGTATCGCGTTGCTGCTTGGCCATGATCGCTTTCTCCCTGTTATTTATCCGTTGTGCTCTCTGATTTTATGGGGTCAATAGTCGTTGTTAGTTGCTCGATTTCAACAAGGCGGTTTTTCGCCGCTTGAATATCATGTGCGCTAGCAAAGCTAAATAAACTTTTAGCAAGGCCATAGCGTTTTTGTTGAAAGAAAATTTCTCCTAGTTTGCAGGTTGCCGCCATATCATTCAGGGCCACTTGATCGATGAGAGCAGGCGAAATTGATGCGTTGAAGCCATTCATATACTTTTATCCTATGAGCTAACTTAATCTAGTCGTGGCAATCGGGGTCTTATTTTCTCCTTGTAAGAGATTTCAGATAATCGATTGCCACGGATATTTCCTTATGTTTCTTTAATCTTCGCTTTCTGGCTGAAGGTCCTGATCAAAATCTTGATCATTCCCCGCTTCACCTGTATCGCCTTCCTCTTGAATCCGTTTGTAAATTTCTTCACGGTGTACTGAGATATGTTTTGGGGCCTCGATGCCTACTTTGATTTGATTGCCCTTCTGCGATAAAATCGTAATCGTGATTTCTCGTTGACCGATAACTAAGCTTTCTCCAATTCTTCTGGTTAGGATTAACATTTGAATTCTCCTTATGTTCCCTTGTGTAAAAAAATAGGCTGTCTATCTCAACTTGTGGATGGACAGCCTTAACTTGATTTAGCATCCGTTTTTATTATTTTTTCTTCCTGTATTTTTATTATTGTTATTATTATTTTTAATATTATCTTGACGGCTTACGCCACCGATGATACTTATATTTTTTGTCACGGGTGATTTGGGATTAGCTATAGCCAATCTTGAATAGAGCATCGCATCACCGTGCTTTGTTCGGCTAGGTTTTTGCTTTGCAAACATTCTGTTTTCTCCATGACAAATTTTTTGTATCCGAATCGGTAACGATTCCTATTCACTTTGGCTTCAGACAACCTGTTTAGCTCTCGAGGCCGCATTTGTTCTTGTTTTTATCCGCACCCCGAAAAGCTTAGGCTGGTTAAGCTGCGTGCATAGTAAGCTTTGCGTAAAACATGTTCAACTAGACGGGTTCTCAATTGAAAATATGCATTGCTAATCATATATTATATTTATAATGTAAATTACTGTATAAATTCACAGAGTAAAATCGTATAATAAAATTATTGCGTTTCATCATTTTAATGTTACGATAATTTTGATTGGTAATTGGAGGTGTTTATATGGATCAAACTTTAGGCGCTCATGTCGAAGAGATGACTTGGAAGAGCGCGAGAAAATACGCTGCCAAAGGAGATCAAGACCTTTTTAAGATCTTAGACGAAATCAACCCGTCTGACCAATATACCTTATTACGTGTTCGTTATCCCTATGGAACGATTATTCTGAATGATGATGCCATCTATATTCCCATAGGGAACCGAAGTGTTCCATTGTTTGATCCGGAAGTGCCGCAAAAGATTAAAGAAAAATTAGGTTATCGATCGGTCCCTTTCGGATTGATCACTAAAAACCCTGTCGAAATATATCTCGAAACAGATGATCGTGTTTTTTCGGTTGAGCTATCGGGGCCTAATAAAGGAATCGAGTTGGGTATTTTTGAATATTTTGGATTGACGCCTTGTTATTCAGCTTCTTCCGGCGCCAGGTCTTTGTTTATGATCCCTAAAATTTCTGAAACGCGTCATCATAGAAAATTAATGAAGTCTTATCATCTTAATTGCGCACAACCTAAAAATATTTTTAAACAATGGCATGTTTTTAAAGCCCTTTATAATAGCCCTAATTTTCAGACGCCATGGGAATCGGAAGTATTGTATTTAAGCAAAGCATGGGATGATGGTTTAACTAAATTCAAAAAAAAATCGCCGGCATGGGAGAATTTGGAAAATTATCTTTACAAGAAAGGCTTTGAACATTCCGAGTTGGGGCGAAGAAAAGTAGTGCTCGATGTATTGTGGCGAAAAGTATTATCTATTCTTGAGGAAGATGGGTTTAAACCCGATATTTATGCGATGGATACGCTCAAACATTTAATTTATCTTTTTTTAGGGGGCGTGTCTGGCAGTCGTCCTCTTGTTGATGATTATGCGGGGCCCATCACAGAATTTCAAAAAATTTATATTGAAGAATACGGTCTTAATCAGATCCCCACGATTATGGGTCCGTATCGATTTTCATTGGAAAAAAACATTCCGGTTTATTATTCCATGCAATATCCTACGATGATTTCATCCAATCCCAGTGTGAGAAAAGTTCAAACGATCATTGAAGAGATGCGAGAATTGATGATGATCAAATCCGCGTTGGCGCATAGTTTTGGTAATATAAAAATTAATAATATGAGATTGCATGAAATTATTCAGTCGATGAAGCTTGAGTTTTTTCATGGGGAGCTTTTTCGTTATGGTAAGGAGATTCGTCCCACCTCTGAAATACCCTTGAGCGATAAAGATTTTTTATATATGCCTACTAAAAAGAATCAATTGAAATTTGCTGATAATGGTTCTTTTATCAGAGGATGCATAAAAATTTCAACGTATAAGGATAAGCTTTAAATTAAATGGGGTTAGCGTAGCGCTGGTTATTGTACGTTGAAATTCAGTTTTCAATAGCCCCATTTGATAAGTTGAAAAACAATAAATGTTTAGCCCAACTTGTTTTTATCTCTTAACTCAAAGTCACCAACATTGTAAGGAGTGACATCAAGTTGTTTCGCTTCGAATTGATCAGGCAAGTGTTCTAACAAGAGACCGAGTGCTGATGGCATCAGATGTTTAAACTTAACGATATTGGATGATATTTCTTCTGATAAAATAGCCCAAGTCGTTTGAATTTTATTGCTGACCATGGCTATGGCGAGCACAGGAATAGAAAGCTCTCTGCAAAAATATATTTCGGGGCAACTGGTATGATTCAAAAAATCGGCACCCCAGCGAATAAACATTTTTGATTCAGCCATGCTTGAATACTTAGGCCCTTCTTCTGAAAGCATCGTGCCGCCTACGTGATGCGTTATATTGTGCTGCGCAAAAACTTGGTGCGAAAAATTAATTAAATCTTCTGAAATGGGTTTTGAAAAATCGAGATAGGTTACCTTTTTTAATGCAGGAAAACCTAAGCTCGTGGGCCGGCGTTTAGTGAAATCAATCAATTGATCAAATAAAACCAAATCGCCAGTCTGATCGGTTTCTCTGAGTGATCCGCAGGCCGTGAGATGGATAATAAAATCTAATTTTTGCAAGTACATGCCGTAAGCATTTGCTTTCCAAGGAATTTCTTCAAGCAACAGTTGATAGTTGCCACCGTGCCTTTGAAGCGTAAACACATCGTGCTGGTTATATTTTCCGGCACAGATCACATCCGCCATATCACCGTAAGGTGTTTCTTGACGAATTTCTTGGTAAGGCTTTCCCCAATGCGTCCAGTGGCAAGCTCCACCCATGATCCCGATTCTCATAGATTTCCCGAATAGAGTAAATTTTCTAATTCGCAATCATACCGCGAAAAAACTAATAAAAAAACTGAAAATCAAAGCGAAATTCTTTTTCTTCTCTATTTTGAAAGTTTTGCTGTTGCTTTATGTGGAAATTGAGCGATGAAATGATTCGCGTTCATATCTTACAATTTGATTTTTTGAGGATCGCTGAATCGTCATGCCACCACTCAGACTCGTTCATGCGATTCTTTCAGAATATTTCATGGCGCTCTTTTTCGCGCGTCAGCTCATTCATGAGTTGAGACCAAACCGGTAATTGCACTTTGGCTTTGCAACGCTCTGCTTGAATGATTGATTGTAATTCTTGTAAAGCCGTGTCGAAGTGGTCATTGATGATGAGGTAATCATAGCGAGCGGCTTGTCTAATTTCGGAGGCGGCCGTTTCTAGGCGTTTCTGAATGACTTCTTGATGATCTTTATTGCGTGTCATAATACGATTTTTTAAGGCGGCGAAAGAAGGAGGTAAAACAAAAATGCTGACAATGGGGTTATGCAATTGAGCATAACGGATTCGATCGGCGCCTTGCCAATCGATTTCTAAAATCACATCATGATTGTTTTCAATTTGTTTTTTTGATGTGCCGTAATAATTGCCAAACACGTTCGCATATTCCAAAAACGCGTCATCTTTAATCATTTGTTCAAATTGCTCGATGGAGATGAAATGATAGTCTATGCCATCTTGCTCTCCTTCTCGTGGCTTGCGTGTCGTATGTGAAATAGAGAATTTCAATTGAGCGTCTTTTTGCAATAAGGCTTGAATGAGGCTCGTTTTCCCTGTGCCAGATGCCGCTGAAATAATGTATAAAATAGGCGATCGCATGAGCGTTAAGATTCCTGTGCTAGCCAATCAAGATAATTTTTAACACCCGCCTCGACGGTTCGAAATGAGACATCACAGCCTACCTCGCGCAATTTAGAAATATCAGCCTCGGTAAAACTTTGATAGCGACCTTTAAGATGCTCTGGAAATGGCCGGTATTCCAAAACGCCTTTCTGGTGCCAATTGAGAACGGCTTTTGCTACATCGTTAAACGATTGGCTTTTCCCTGTGCCGACATTAAATATACCTGATACTTGTGGATGTTCATAAAACCAAATATTCGTTGCGGCTACATCATCGACATATACAAAATCTCGGCGCTGTTCGCCCGCTTCATAGCCATCACAACCTTCAAATAATTTAATGATACCGGTTTCTTTGAGCTGATTATTGAGGTGAAAGGCAACGCTGGCCATGTCGCCTTTATGAAATTCTCGCGGACCATACACATTAAAATATCGACAGCCAACCATTTGTTGATTTTTTGCTTTTTTCGATATGAGCGATCGCACATATTGGTCGAATAAGTATTTAGAATAACCGTATATGTTCAACGGTTTTTCATATTGCGATTCTTCTTTAAAGGTGGTGTTGGCACCATAAGTCGCCGCGCTTGATGCATAGATAAATTGAATGTTGTGGTCTAAACAATAGTGCAGTACGGCTTTTGAGTAATCGTAATTATTTTTCATCATGTACTGACCATCCCATTCTGTCGTTGCTGAACAGGCGCCTTCATGAAAAATCGCTTTAATGAAACAATTATCGCCATAGACTTTCGGTAAATTTTTATCAGGATTGGTGATATAGCTCAGAAAATCGTCTTGATCCATATAATCTAAAACTTCACAGCCCAATAAATTTTTAAATTTTCGGCCGTCTTTTAAATTGTCGACGACTAAAATATTTTTACAACCGCGCTGATTGAGTGCACGTACAATATTGCTACCAATAAAACCGGCGCCCCCGGTGACAATTGCCATAATCATAAATTATTACTCCTTCATTTTTTTAATGACGTTTGTGGTTGATCGACCTTCCATAAAACCTAAAATTTTTACTTGTCCGCCATGCGCTAAAACTGCTTGTGCGCCGGCAATTTGCTCGATTTTCCAATCGCCGCCTTTCACTAAAATATCCGGCAATAATTTATTGATAATGCGCTCGGGAGTATCTTCCGAAAAAGGCACGACCCAGTCGACAACGCCGAGTGCGGCTAATACTTTTAATCGGTCTTCGATCGGGTTGATGGGCCGTTCGGTGCCTTTGAGTCGACGTACCGAGTCATCGTCATTGACGGCAATGATCAGGCGATCTCCCAGTGCTTTAGCTTGCGTTAAATAATGAATATGCCCAGCATGTAAAATGTCAAAGCAGCCATTCGTCATGACGACCGTTTCTCCTTGTGCGTGGGCATCTTCAATGGCCACCATTAATTCATCTTCAGTCAAAATACCGCCTTCGTGCGAGGGATGAAGTGCACGACGTAATTCGGCAGGATTGACAGTCGCAGCGCCTAATTTTGATACAACAATGCCGGCGGCTGCATTTGCCAAGCGCATCGCTTGAGGGTATTCCAAACCCGCTGCTATTGTCACAGCAAGCACAGCAATGACGGTATCGCCAGCGCCCGTGACATCAAATACCTCTTGCGCTTGGGTGGGTACGTGAATATCTGGCTGATTCGGGCGAAAGAGCGACATGCCGTGTTCCCCGCGTGTGACGAGCAGGGCGGATAAATCCTGTGCTTCGATCAGCGCGTGCGCTTTCGTTTTGATTTCTTGTTCATCATGACAGGGACCCACGACGGCTTCGAATTCTTTGAAATTGGGTGTGATGACGGACGCATGCGCATAGACGTCAAAGTTATTTTTTTTGGGATCGATGAGAACAGGTTTATTTAAACGTTTTGCGGCGGCGACAAAACTTTGTGGATGCGATAAAACGCCTTTGCCATAGTCCGACAAGATTACGGCATCATAATTCGGTAATAGGCTTTCGAATATTTTTAATAATTCTGCTGCATGAGACGCAGAAAATTTTTCCTCAAAATCCAAGCGAATCAATTGTTGATGTTGGCTTAATACGCGCAATTTAACGATGGTCGGGTGATGCTCAATGGCGTGCAAATGATGCTGAATATGATGTTCATCGAAGAAGTGTGCTAACGTACTGGCCGCTTCATCAGGACCAACCAAACTTAACAAACAGACTTGCCCGCCCAAGCTCGCGATATTCAATGCGACATTGCCGGCTCCACCGGCGCGTTCTTCAGCGCGCTGTACTTTGGAGACGGGGACCGGTGCTTCAGGTGAAATGCGCGTTGTTTGGGTGTACCAATAACGATCGAGCATGACGTCACCGACGATTAGTACGCGGGCACGTGAGAAATCAGGTAGAGTGCTGTTTGTAGGCATGTAGATTCCTTGAGGCTCAATCAACATGCCAATGATTATAGCAAGATTCAAAAAATTTGCGTGAGAAATTTTTTGTTAAGCAGTGCTTAATATAACGCTGCTATAATTCATCACTCGAAGTGGGTGGGCAGCCATAGTTTATAGTGTGCAGGCTATTTTTCTTTGAATCGTTTCTCTAATTCATGCAAATGATTGAGTGCGTCGAGTGGCGTGCAATGATTGAGATCGAGAGTGCTAAAGAAATCGCGTATTTCTTTTTGTGCATCCTCTTTTTCAAAAAGATCAGCCTGTATCGGTGTTGAGATATTTTGATGTATTTGATGAGAAACACTGTGACGCTCAAGCTCGATGAGTTTTTGTTTTGCAGCCGAAATCACTGCTCGAGGAATGCCGGCCAATTGCGCGACTTGCAATCCATAGCTTTGATTTGCGGGACCTTCTTGAACCGCATGTAAAAAAACAATTTTATCGTCATGTTCGATTGCATCGAGATGCACATTGCATACCGATGCAATCGTTTCTGGCAAGGCGGTCAATTCAAAATAGTGTGTCGCAAATAAGGTTAATGCTTTTACGTGTGTGGCCAAAAAAGCAGCCACAGCCCATGCCAGCGATAATCCATCGAAGGTGCTCGTGCCGCGGCCAATCTCATCCATCAATACTAAACTGTATTGTGTCGCATTATGTAAAATATTCGCCGTTTCTGTCATCTCGACCATAAATGTCGAGCGACCACTGGCTAAATCATCGGATGCGCCGATGCGAGTGAAAATCCTATCGATGGGGCCAATGATCGCTTCTTTCGCCGGCACAAAACTGCCGGTATACGCGAGCAGCACAATCAAGGCTGTTTGACGCATGTAGGTTGATTTGCCGCCCATGTTGGGGCCAGTAATAATCAACATGCGACGATTTTCATCGAATATTGTATCGTTCGGAATGAATGGATCTTGTTGCGCCTGCTCGATCACGGGATGTCGTCCTTCGACGATATGAATGCCTGCTTTGTCGCACAACAACGGCCGCGCTAAATTTAACGTATCGGCGCGTTCCGCTAGATTTTGTAGTACATCCAATTCCGCCAAACTTTGCGCGCATAATTGTAATGCCGGCAAATGGGCGATCAATAAATCGAGCAGCGCGTCATACAAATATTTTTCTCGTGTGAGTGATCGGGATTGAGCGCTTAGCACTTTATCTTCGAAGGCTTTGAGCTCGGGCGTGATATATCGCTCGGCATTTTTTAACGTTTGTCGGCGCATATAATGGGCGGGTGCCTGCTCGGCTTGGCCGCGGGAAATCTCGATGTAATAACCGTGAATGCGATTAAAACCGACTTTTAAGGTCGAAATGTTTGTGCGGGCTTTTTCCGCTATTTCCATTTGAACGAGATAATCGCCGGCATTTTGACTAAGCGCGCGCAATTCATCGAGCTCGGCATCATAGCCAGTTGCAATCACACCGCCATCGCGAATAATCATCGGCGGTGATTCGATAATTGCTTGCTTTAAAAGCGCTAATAATTCGGGAAATGCTTGGATGTTTTTTGATAATGTTTGAATCGGTTGCACGTCAATTGATTGGATCAATGTTTGAATGGCAGGTAATTGTTCGAGCGTTTCGCGTAATTGTACTAAATCGCGCGGGCGTGCGGATTTTAATGCAATGCGTGAAAGAATGCGTTCGATGTCGCCGATATTTTTCAGCGTTTCGGATAGGGGTGTATAAGTGCGCAATTCTAACAATGTTTGAATTGCGAGCTGGCGCATTTTTAAAAGGGGTAAATCGCGCAGGGGGCGATGGAGCCATTGTTTTAATAATCGGCTGCCCATCGGGGTTTTCGTGTAATCGAATACATCGGCTAAGGTGTGATCAGTCGTTCCTTGAAGGTTCACCGTGATTTCTAAATTGCGACGTGTCGCCGCATCTAAAATAACGCCATCTTCTCGACATTCGACTTGTAGGGCGCGAATGTGAGGGAGGGCGGTGCGTTGCGTGTCTTTGACGTACTGCAACAAGGCGCCGGCGGCGCATAAAGCGATCGGATAGGCTTCACAACCAAAGCCCGATAAATCTTTCGTTTGAAACTGTTGGGTGAGTTGCTGAACGCTGCTATTGAATTCGAAATCCCATAGCGGGCGCTTTTGAATGCTGCGACAAAAAGAGGAAAAATCGATTTCATCGCATGATTCGCTTAACAATAACTCGACGGGTTTGATGCGTTCTAATTCACTGAATAAAGCCTCTTTTCCATCGACTTGAATGAGTCGAAATCGACTGGTAGTGACATCTAACGTGGCGATACCGAAAGTGGATTGTTGCTGGAAAACAGCCATTAACACATTGTCTTTTTTTTCGTCGAGGAGCGCATCGTCGCTTACCGTGCCAGGCGTAATAATGCGCATGACTTCACGTTCGACCAAACCTTTGCTTGCGGCAGGATCGCTCGTTTGTTCGCATAAGACGACTGACTCACCCAATTTAATGAGTTTGCCCAGATAAGCTTCGACTGCATGAACCGGCACGCCGGCCATTGGGATTGGTTGTCCCGCTGATTGTCCGCGTTTGGTTAATGTAATATTTAGTAATTTAGCCGCACGCTTGGCATCGTCGAAAAATAATTCATAAAAATCACCCATGCGATAAAACACAAGGGTGTTTTTGTGTTGCGATTTAATGCGTAGGTATTGTTGCATCATCGGCGTGTGGTTGGAGAAATTGGGATGTTCTTGTATCATGTTAATTCATATGCGATTTTTTAACGAGGATCTATGTTAACAGATTTTTATAAACTTTCGATGGCTGTTGGTGAGGCATTGCAAAAAAAATCGTGGAAACTAGTGACGGCAGAATCGTGTACGGGGGGATTTTTAGCGCAAGTGATTACGAGTATCGCTGGTTGTTCTAAGTGGTTTGAACGAGGGTTTGTGACTTATAGTCGTGAATCTAAACAAGAAATATTAGGGGTGCCAGCCGAAATGATTCAATGTTATGGTGTTGTGAGCGCAGAAGTCGCACAAGCGATGGCAGAAGGCGCGCTAAAACACAGTCACGCGAATATAGCGGTTTCGATCACGGGGTTCGCAGGGCCAGCGGGCGGGACGATCGACAAGCCCGTTGGAACGGTTTTTTTTGGCTTTGCGTTTAGGCAATCCTCCACACAAGTAATGTCACAATTATTTATCGGCGACCGTGAATCGGTGCGTGAGCAAGCGGTGCGATTTGCATTGGAAAATTTGTTATCGAGGATCCTGGATTAAAAGGGTCAGCATGCTGAAATTTTCTTAGCGCTCAATAGCGATTTGTGAAATAATCGATCCGATTAAACGGAAACGAAAGGCGCGAAAATACAGCGTTTTTTGATGGAGGAACCTGAATTGATCAGTTTAATTCATCAGCGAATTAAGCGGGAAGCAAGACGCGGTTCATTGTTCACATTGTCTTACATAAATCATTTTTACAAGAGAGGTCACTATGGATGCTGATAAACAAAAAGCACTGTCGGCTGCGTTAAGTCAAATTGAAAAACAATTTGGGAAAGGCTCGGTCATGCGTATGAGCGATACGGCGATCGCCAAAGGGATTGATGTTGTTTCAACGGGTTCGCTGGGGTTGGATTTAGCGTTAGGGGTAGGCGGCTTTCCACGTGGTCGTGTGGTTGAAATTTACGGGCCGGAATCGTCGGGTAAAACGACACTAACCTTGCATGCGATTGCGCAGTGTCAAAAAGCGGGAGGCACAGCAGCGTTTATTGATGCGGAACATGCGCTTGATCCATTGTATGCGGAAAAATTGGGTGTCAATGTCGGGCAATTGTTGGTTTCCCAGCCGGATAATGGCGAACAGGCGCTGGAAATTGCTGACATGTTAGTGCGATCGGGTGCGGTTGAGATGGTTGTCGTTGATTCTGTTGCGGCGTTAACGCCGAAAGCGGAAATCGAAGGCGAAATGGGCGATTCACATATGGGCTTACAAGCCCGATTGATGTCGCAAGCGCTGCGAAAGTTGACGGCGAACATTAAGCGATCCAATACGCTCGTTATTTTTATTAACCAAATCCGTATGAAAATTGGGGTGATGTTTGGTAATCCCGAAACGACGACGGGGGGTAATGCATTAAAATTTTATGCATCGGTACGTTTGGATATTCGTCGCACGGGTTCTATCAAGAAGGGTGAGGATGTTATCGGCAGCGAAACACGGGTAAAAGTCGTGAAAAACAAAGTCGCACCGCCATTCAAGCAAGCGGAGTTTGATATTTTATACGATCATGGGATTTCTCGAGAAGGCGAAATGGTCGAGTTGGGTGTGAAATGTGGATTGGTCGAAAAGTCTGGTGCTTGGTATTCGTATAAAGGAGAAAAAATCGGACAAGGCAAAGATAATGCCAGGCAGTATTTGAAAGACAATCCAAAAATTGCGCAAGAACTCGAAGCGCTTATTCGAGAAAAATTATTGAGTACGCCGGTGGTGATTGATAGCAAGGCGGAAGATTCAGCCGAATAAGAGAAGAAATTGCTAGCAACCGTCATTGTGAGAAGCGTAAGCGACGAAGCAATCCAGAATCAAATGGGATTGCTGGAAGTTAGATGAGGCATTTTATGTTCTGGATCCCGTGGTCAAGCCGCGGGATGACACAGAGTTGGATTCCACTCGAATGACAAACGATCTTGCACAGGCCAAACAAATCGCATGGAAATTATTGTCTGATCGGGAATATGCTCGCCATGAACTTTGTCATAAGCTAATTCAACGGGGCTTTGATCGAGAGAGGGTGGATGTATTGCTCGATGAATTGCAGGCGGACGGATTGCAAAGCGATGAGCGTTTTGCAGAAATTTACATTCGCAGTTATGCGCATCGGGGTCAAGGCCCATTGAAAATTCAACAAGCGCTTCGAGATAAAGGCGTATCAGACACGATTATAGAAATCTGTTTTGAAGCGGGAAATTATGATTGGTTTGCGTTAGCGCGTGAATTGCGAGCTCGAAAATTCGGCGAGACTGTGCCAAAAGATTTTGCAGCACGCGCTAAACAATCTCGTTTTTTGCAATATCGCGGGTTTAGTTGGGAACAAATTAAAGCAGCGTTTTCGAAGGTTGAGTGAGGATTGAGGAGGACAGACTACCTCGCAATGACGGTGGACTGGATTGTTTTGGCTGCGCTTTGCGATGATGAATATAAAGCGCGGGATGACCGCATTAAATCGTGGTTTTTAATTAAGGCGATACAATGAAAATAATGAAACAAGTTAATCGGCGACGAGTGATCCAATGGCTACTTGTGCCAATTGCGTTAATCATTTTAGGGCTCGCATGGAAATTTCCTTTATTAGGATTTTTAGTGCCAATTGTGATGTTGCTCGGTATTGTCGGCAGTTTTTTTAAAGGACGCTATGTCTGTGGGCATTTATGTCCTCGTGGCGCTTTTTGCGATCGGCTGTTGTTACGCGTCAGCCCGAAAAAACCCATTCCTGCTTTTTTAAAAAATCTTTATTTTCGATGGGCTGTGGTTGTTGGATTGATGACTTTTATGGCGTTTAGGTTATTCGATCAACCCTTGTCATGGACGCATACGGGTTTGGTGTTTTGGCAGATGTGTTTAATTACAACGATGATTGGCGTGATATTAGCCATTTTCATTCATCATCGGGGTTGGTGTACTTTTTGTCCGATCGGTACGTTATCGAATGCGATTGGCGGTGATAAAGATCCTCTTCAGCTGGATCGGCCACGCTGTATTTTATGCGGAAAATGTGAGCGTGTTTGCCCGATGCAAATTTCTATTTTGCAAGAGACCCCGCAAGGCCTATTAACGGATCGTGATTGTATTCGATGCGGAGAATGCGTCGCTATTTGCCCGAGAAAGGCGTTGACGATCACATCCCCATAAAGGGTCAATAAGGAGAATTTATGCAACATTTACCCGCTCGTTTTCCATTGGCATTTTTGCCGACGCCTATTCATGAATTAAAAAATCTTTCAGCGCTATTAGGTGGCCCGAGAATTTTAATCAAACGCGATGATCAGACAGGTTTGGCTTTTGGTGGCAATAAAACAAGAAAACTCGAGTTTGTTGTTGCAGAGGCGATTCGACAAGGCGCGGATACTTTGTTGACGACAGGCGCTGCTCAATCGAATCATTGTCGACAGACCGCTGCAGCAGCTTGCGCGGCAGGACTGCGTTGTGAGTTAATTTTAGCGGGTAAAAAACCCGAACGCTTACAGGGCAATTTCTTTTTAGATCATTTATTTAAAGCACAGTTGCATTGGCAGTCTGCTTCAGCGACCGAACAGGAATTGGAGCGGTTGGCGGACGTATTACGCAGTGAAGGGTATCAGCCTTATATAATTCCCATTGGCGCATCGAATGCATTAGGATCGCTGGGTTATGTTTACGCGATGCAAGAGCTACAAGAGCAAATGCAAACGCAGCATCTTTCGATTGATCATATCGTTTTTGCGTCTTGTTCTGGCGGCACACAGGCTGGCATGGTGTTGGGTTCTGCGTTAACTCATTTTCAAGGGAAAATTCTGGGCATTGATATTGCGCCAGTCAGTCAGTTCGGAAACATTTATGAAGAACATTTAGCAAGGTTGAGTAATAAGACAGTAGAAAAGCTCAATATTAAAAAACAATTCGCGCCACGAGATTTTTCGGTTAACTATGATTATTTGGGCGAGGGCTATGCCATCGTTGGCGACCTAGAACGAGAAGCGATTCATCTGCTGGCTGAAAAAGAAGGTATTTTATTGGATCCCATTTATACGGGTAGAGCTTTCGGTGGCTTACTCGATTTGATTCGATCTAAACATTTTTCTACAAACGAAACAATTTTGTTTTGGCACACGGGTGGTGCACCCGCGCTATTTGCACAAACGGAAGCTATTTGTACGATGTAAATTTAGGAGTGCTTTAATGTGACGATGTTTTTCAGCGGCCAGGTTCTGGATGGTTTTAAACAGCAATTATTAGCATTAGATTTTCCTGGCATCGAGTTAGTGCGCCACCGAAAAAAGAGAGTCAGTTGTGTTTTGGGTAGAGAAACAAATGGATAATCAGAAATATAGGTATAACCATATTGGCATACCAACAACTAAGAAGTTAAAAAATGAAAACTATCTAGCTGATTACGATGTGTATCATGTCGGATATCAGAAAAATGAATTCAATATTGAATGGATGCGCTATGGATCAAAATGCAAGCTTCCTGATGTTGTAAAAAAATTACCTCATGTTGCATTTGAAGTGGATGACATTGATGAAGCCATAAAAGGTTATGAGGTTATTGTAGCGCCCAATAGTCCTTATGAGGGTGTTATCGTCGCGTTTGTTTTGATCAATGACGCGCCCATAGAATTTTTACAGTTTATAAAAAAGAAGAAAAGATGATTGAATTAAGAAGCAAGCGATTAAGAATTATTTCTTTAGATCTAGAGGGATTTCAATTGTTTGTAACCTGTTTTTCTTTGTCTGATTAAATAAGAGAATCCTTTCTGAACGAATGTAATTTATCAGCAGTCTAAAAAACCTGTCAGATAATATTTTTTGTGGTTGTGATAATTGAGAGCAATGATAAACTCTGTAATCATAATTAATATTGTGCGGAACACTGCTGTAAAGTTACATTATTTTTAAGGGTTAGGTATGCGAAAGAAAATTTATCGTTTTAAGATGCTTTTTTCCGGCGTAATGATCACTTTGTTTTTTCTGCTAGTGACTGTGCCCGCATTGGCTAATATGACACCCACTCAGGCTCGACAAATTCAAAGTTTGTTGAACTGTTGGCGGGCGCGGTTACGTACTCCAGCGGCAGCATTAAGCATTTCCATGCCCGGTTATAAACCCATTACTTTTGTTAGTGGGACAACAACTCTTGGTGGTTCACAAACTATTACTGGCAGCACCTTATTCCAAGCGGGTAGTATTAGCAAATCTTTTACTTCAATGATAATTTTACAGCTCGCTGCTCAAGGAAAAATTCATCTTGATGATCCTATTACTCGATATTTGCCTCAATATCCAAAATGGAATAGAGTGACAATTCGTGAATTGCTTAATCACACGAGCGGTATTTTTGATTACACAAAAACAGCAAAATTTAAATTGATACGTGAGGATAATCCAAAAGCCCAAATTTCTCCTGCTGAAATGGTTTACATGGCTAGCGCTTATCCGGCTTATTTTTCTCCAGGTAAAGGGTGGAAATATTCCAACACTAATTATGTATTAGCAGGGATGATTATCGAAGCAATCACTAACCAATCTGCCAGTAATACAATCAATTATTATTTACGTGAAAATCAAATGTTGCATTTACCTAATACTTTTTATTTGCCTAGCCTATATTCTCCAGCAGAAATAGCACGTATGGCACATGGTTATGATACGGATGATATTGATGTGACGACTAACAACATGTCATGGGCTTATACAGCAGGTGCGTTTGTATCCACCACTGAAGACTTAGTAGTTTGGTGGAAGAGCTTATTTCAAAATCAGATTTTACCCAAGCAACAACTTGCTCAAATGATGTCGTTGGTATATGAACATACCTCTAAAGAACACGGTTGTATTGCTGGCAGATCGGCATCACACTTAAACGCTTGGCAAATTGAGACACGTTATGGTTTAGGCATTAGTCAATCAGCGACTGGATCATCAGAAATTGGCACAGCATGGTGGCATAATGGCAGTACGCAAGGCTATAAGGCCATAGTCATGTGGTTTCCTAAAAGTAATATTTATATGTCATTAATGATTGATCGTGACCCTGGCTTTTTATTGACTCCAAAGTTACCGATTGTTCGTAGTGCACTACATGTGCTGTTATCAACTTCTTGCACACCCAAAACGACAAAGGGATTGGTGCATGGAAACAATCCCCAATATCCAAGAAGTGACCTTTGAAGATTCTGGACATATATGATCCTAGATGAAGAACCAATAA
>Ga0154523_113_pt1 | contig 30648 bp, 34 predicted proteins | sample RifGroE2_FD_105666 | JGI IMG/M metagenome (GOLD analysis project Ga0154523, IMG submission 105666) | Gammaproteobacteria bacterium GWE2_42_36
CGTAGGGGCACGCTGCTGCGTGCCCTTTCCAACAAAGCAGATCGCTTTTCGGTCCAGATAAATTGGCAGCACCACCTCTCGTTCTGAGGGATAACAACAACGTTTCTGAATAATAACGTGATGCTGCCGCTTTTATTTTGTGATCGTCAAAAAAACAATTCGTTTAAGACTGTAATTTACTAAGCGGTGGGAATATTGCGCTAATCTCGACAAAAGCGCTTTGGCTATTCGAATGATATTTAAAGCGGATAGTTGCGTTCTCCACATTCGGCGACGCTCATATAACTATTCAAAAAAACTGGCGCTCCCTAGGGGATTCGAACCCCTGTTATCGCCGTGAGAGGGCGACGTCCTAGGCCTCTAGACGAAGGGAGCCTTAATGGACTTAAATAAACAACTGATCTCTACCGCCATTCCCGCAAAAGCAGAAATTCAGTGCCGCGCTTTTTGGATCCTCCGATCAAGTCGGTGGAGAATAAAAAACAACAGTTGAACCCAATGATGACAGAGAATCTATTAAACCTGTGAATCGAATCGAAGGGAAGCAATAATTTCCTCTCGACGTAATTTTTTATCCTTATTCAGCACGCGTTCTTACTTGCTCGAGATCGCTCACTGAATAAGAATGTTTTTTAGCGAAAACGTCAGAGAGAAGCACGAGATAATGCGAGAGCCAAAATGGTTAAACTCTCGCATTTCTTTTAGACTGCATTAATAGAAGGTACTTTTTCTATTAAAGGTAGTTTATCCTCCCTCGTGGCTGGCTTTGCCCCCTCTCTCCTTCCACGGAAAAAAGTTCCTGCTGTCACAAGATTGGCGGTCGCACAAGCAAGCGATAGAGCAGCTCCCACCGTGTTAGCAACTGGCTTACTGGCTATTGCCGCACCAGCGCCTAAACTTCCTAGAAGACAAGTAATGACTGTACCCGTGCAGCCCATTTTAATTACATCCCTCGCTCCTAATGCAGAAGTGGGCGTCGCCTGCAAAGAAAGAGCATACCCATTAATCGTTGAAAACAATGGTGCGCCGATAGCTATGATTCCAGTTAGCACTTGAGGAAGAACGGGTATTTCTAATAATTCAGGGTATCGTCTAGCTGCAATGAAAAAGAGAGTTGCAAACTCAATAAGACCATTTCCAGTAAATGCGCCCCCATTAAGGAGTAACCCTTGTAACTCTTTTCCCCAAGTAGACTCTCCATTAAATATTTTTTTAACGGCCAACCCAACTTCTATTCCCTCAGGGATCATCGCCGGAGGAATGAAAAGCGCTTTGGCGACTTCTCCTTGAACTGCTTGCTCTGTACCCATGGTTTCTACCCAGGCAGCAATCCCAACAAAAAGCGTGCTCAACGTTATAAAAGTCGCTTTTGGTAATTTATTTTCCGTAACCCAGCTGGCTAACCAATGTCGCCATGTTTCTGAATTCTGATCATCTTGCACAGCTTGCATATCACTTTCTCCTCATTTTTTTGAAATTTTCATTATTTTATCGGAAAAATTCCGCCGAATTTAATAATGGGTAACGATTTTTTATTATTATGCAAGACCTAGTGTAGACGATAAATCTTAAGGAAATATTAAGGCATAAAAAAATTCGAGTTGACATTCAATTCTTAGCTATTATCATTAGCACTCTTGTTGCGAGAGTGCTAATGCGCGTTTTTAATCAAAAAAATCGCATCATCAGCGCTTTCTCGACAAATAGATTATCAATCAATAAAATAAATGGAGGAGTGATATTTATGTCGACAAAACTCAAATTCCGTCCGTTACACGATCGAGTGCTCGTCGAGCGCATCGAGGAAGAAGTGTCTAAAGGTGGAATTGTGATTCCCGATAATGCTAAAGAAAAGCCAAGCCGCGGAAAAGTATTGGCCGCAGGCAAAGGTAAAATTTTAGACGACGGTAGCGTCAAAGCATTAGACGTAAAAGTCGGCGATGTCGTGTTGTTCGGCAAATATGCCGGGACCGAAGTCAAACTCGATGGCAAAGAATATGTGGTCATGCGAGAAGAAGATTTAATGGGGATTATTGAATAATTAAAGAGGAGTATTAAGCTATGGCGTCAAAGCAAATTATATTTAATGAAGACGTACGCAAACACATTGTTCACGGCATCAACATCCTGGCCGATGCAGTTGCCATCACAATGGGCCCGAAAGGCCATGTGGTCATGTTGGACCAATCATTTGGTGCGCCACGCGTGACCAAAGACGGCGTATCTGTTGCGAAAGAAATCGAACTCGAAAACAAATTTGAGAATATGGCTGCTCAGATGTTGAAGGAAGTGGCGTCTCAAACATCCGATGATGCAGGCGATGGCACAACGACGGCGACCGTGTTGGCCCGAGCGATTGTGATTGAAGGTTTAAAAGCCGTTGTGGCCGGCATGAATCCGATGGATTTGAAACGCGGCATTGATAAAGCGGTTATCGCCGTTGTTGCCGAATTGAAAAAGTTATCCAAACCTTGCGCGGATCACAAATCAGTCGAACAAGTTGGTACGATTTCAGCGAATGCCGATACCAGTATTGGCACGATCATTGCCGATGCGATGGAAAAAGTCGGTAAAGAAGGCGTGATCACCGTTGAAGAAGGGTCAGGACTAGATAACGAACTCGACGTAGTCGAAGGGATGCAATTTGATCGCGGTTATTTATCTCCTTACTTTGTCAACAATCAGCAAAACATGAGCACCGAATTAGAAAATCCGTACATTCTCTTGGTTGACAAGAAAATTTCTAATATTCGTGACATGTTGCCCGTATTGGAAGCTGTTGCAAAATCTGGTCGAGCCTTGTTGATTATCGCTGAAGATGTCGAAGGTGAAGCGTTAGCCACACTCGTTGTGAATAACATCCGCGGCATCGTGAAAGTCGTTGCAGTTAAAGCCCCTGGCTTTGGCGATCGACGTAAAGCGATGTTAGAAGACATTGCCATTTTAACCGGCGGACAAGTGATTGCTGAAGAAATTGGTTTGACGTTAGAAAAAACCTCTTTGGAACACTTAGGTCATGCGAAACGCGTGGTTGTCACAAAAGACAATACAACGATTATCGATGGCGCTGGCAAGCAAACAGCGATTAAATCGCGTATTGAACAATTGCGTGCGCAAATCGAAGAAACTTCTTCGAGCTACGACAAAGAAAAACTGCAAGAGCGCACCGCGAAATTAGCGGGTGGCGTTGCGGTCATCAAAGTCGGCGCAGCAACAGAAATCGAAATGAAAGAAAAGAAAGCGCGTGTAGAAGATGCGTTGCACGCAACCCGTGCGGCTGTCGAAGAAGGTGTTGTACCTGGCGGCGGCGTGGCTTTAATTCGCGCATTGCAAAAGATCAAAACGATTAAAGGCGAGAATGCCGATCAAGATATGGGCGTTTCCATCGTTCGTCGAGCGATTGAATCTCCATTGCGCACGATCGTCAATAACGCCGGCGAAGAAGCGTCGGTCATCTTGGCCAAAGTGGTTGAAGGCAAAGATAATTACGGCTTTAACGCAGCCTCTGGTGAATTTGGCGATATGATTAACATGGGTATTATCGACCCAACCAAAGTAACGCGCACTGCTTTACAAAAAGCAGCCTCCGTTGCCGGCATGATGTTAATCACCGAATGTATGGTTGCCGATCTGCCTAGGAAAGAATGCGATCACCATGATAAAGGTGGCGCTGGTGGCATGGGCGGAATGGGTGGTATGGGAGGCATGGGCGGCATGATGTAATGTCGCTTATGTTTTGATATTGACCTAGATCCCGCGGTCGTTGCCGCGGGATGACGAAGTACAAAAAACCCCGCAAATTGCGGGGTTTTTTATTTAAGAAATTCTCAGAGAAAAAACACGTTCCGCTGAATCAGATGAGACAGCCCGCCTTTTATGATGGCGCTTTGCAGCGAGAAGAGCCATCGGATTATGCTGGGATAACCCAGTTACCGCATATAATTTATGCTGTAATTGATATTCCACTTTTTCTTTTATTCTTTCAATCATTGCTTCTTTTGTCATCGACTGCAAAAGAGCATCTTCAACTAATGGATATTTCGTTAGTTTCCGCGCGATTATTTTCTGCATATCACTAGGGCTTTGTCGTGTCTTATCAATTTTCGGTATCTGGTCCATTAAAACTCTATTCGCTATATATAAAATAAGGCGATGCGGCGGCGTTTGCCTGAGTTGGTTTTCTCTTGCTTTCTTGAGAACTGGCTCATCTTCTGGAGAAAATCGCATGGCATCTTGGGTCTGATTTTGGGGTTCCTCCGCTGGTTTTTGCGAGATTTGCTTATCGTAAGGAACAAGGTCTATACACATATTTTCAATAGATGGATTTTGCGATTCGTCGGCTCGCTCTCTCTTAACATCTAGGGCTATTGGAGAGATGTTTTGGCGGTCTTTTGTATTGAAAAGTCGACAACGTATACCAAAAAGTCCTGAAATTGACGTACTTGGCTGACGTTTCGGGGATAATTTTTTTGGAGAAACTGGCATAATGAATTACCTTTTTATTGTTATTTTAATTTTTTTCATGTGCAAAATAGGTTTTTTCTCATGATCAACCCATTTGCCGCTATCTCACTTCGGCGCTCGGGGCCACTCTAAATTTTTTGCGAAAAAAATAATCCAATATCCAAGTAATACACTTTTTTATCTCAAACTCTGGTTATTATATTAACTGTTACTATCTACATTTTTACGCCGTAACATCGTCATTGAATCTATCTTTTTTTGCGCAATTTTCCGTATTGGGTTGTTGTTGCGTTTCTTATTAATTTTATTATAAATTTATTCATCGCTTTATTTACACGGGGTAAATAAAAACTTCGGATAGTAGTGTAACAGCAAAATATTATGGAAATATTAGGGAAATCGTTCTTTGCCGTTTTTTTTCTTTGAACTATTTCGGCTCAATGGTGTTGATATACCGATGTACAACAAACCAAGAGGCGATATAGCCGAGCGCGGTGCTCGTAAGCAATAAAATGAGCGTCGAGGGGAGATCAAATCCTTCGACCTGAAACGTGCTGTTATATAATTGCGCGAGATAATTGATGGGCGATTGCAACCACCACATCATCCCATCGACAAATAACCAGGCAAAAATCCCACCGGCCAACCCATAAATCAACCCACTATACAAAAATGGCCTTGCGATAAAACGATTCGATCCGCCTAATAATTTGGTCACAATAATTTCATCAAGCGCATTTTGCGTTGTTAATTTAATGGTATTGCCAATGACCAACAACACGACCAATCCAAACAAAAAGGCCATCGCATAAAAAACGCGTTGGCCCACCAAAATCATGGCATTGAGCCGTTGCAACCAAACCATATTGAGTTGCGCCAGATGAACGTTCGGTAATTTTTCTAAGCGCGATTGTAATTGAGCAAGCTCCGGGCCCGTTCGAAGGTTCACCGCGGGTTCGATCATAATGACGGGTGGCAATGGATTTTCCTTTAATTCAGCAAGTGCGTTACCAAACCCGTATTGTTGTTGAAAATCTTTGAGGCCTTGATCGGCTGAAATATACGTCACATTTTCGATATCATTATCGAGTCGTAACGTTTGAACCAGACGATTGATTTGTGGTTCTGGCGTATCTAAATTTAAATAAAGTGACATTTGCGCTGAAGCGTGAATATTTTGCGTAACCGTTTGAACGTTTTTTAGCGCGACATAAAGTCCCATGGGTAATGCCAACGCAATACCGATGACGGCAAAAATCAATAGCGTGGCAATGGGTGATACACTAAGCTGATCTAGACTTGCTTGCCAGGCTTGAATGTGCCGATGAATAAGCCTCATGACAAATCCTCCGATAAATTAAGCGAGTCGTGAATCAATTGTCCCTGTTTAAGCGTTAACACGCGATGCTTGAGTTGGTTGATCAAAGCAATATCATGTGTCGCAATTAAAACGGTCACGCCCACTTGATTAAATTGCTCAAACAGTTGAAAAATTTCTCGCGCTAAATCAGGATCTAAATTACCGGTCGGTTCATCCGCTAAAATAATCGGCGGTTTGTTCACGATCGCACGAGCAATATTGACGCGCTGTTGTTCCCCGCTCGATAACGTTTCCGGATATTGATTTTCTTTATGCAATAAACCCACTTTATGCAGCGCAGCTTGAACACGTCGGCCCATTTCTGCTGTTGGATACCCTTTGATGATTAAAGGTAAAGCGACATTATCAAACACGGTGCGATCAGAAAGTAAATAAGGGTTTTGAAAAATCAATCCAATTTGCTGACGAATAAAAGGAATTTTATTATTCGCTAATTTATTCATCGCTTGGCCTTGAATAGCGATCGTACCAGAAGACGGGCGTTCTATCATCGCGATGAGTTTCAGCAGCGTGCTTTTCCCTGCGCCCGAATGTCCGGTTAAAAAAGTCATGCTACCGGGTTGTAAGTCAAAACTTACATTCAATAACGCTTCGTAACCATTCGGATAACGTTTCATGACATGCGAAAAACGAATCATATTTAATTGACTCCTTCCATGAGGGCTTCGACAAAATCGGTTGCGCAAAATGGACGCAAATCATCCATCCCTTCGCCAACGCCAATAAAACGAATCGGTAATTTCAGTTGTTGAGCTATCGGAAAAATAATACCGCCTTTCGCCGTGCCATCCAGTTTGGTGAGCACAATGCCGGTAAGGCCAATCGCTTCATGAAATTGTTTGGCTTGTGACAAAGCATTTTGGCCGATACTCGCATCGAGCACTAATAATGTTTCATGCGGCGCTTCACTATCTGCTTTTTTAATGACGCGATTGATTTTTTTCAATTCTTCCATTAAATGTGTTTGTGTGTGAAGTCGGCCGGCTGTATCAGCAATTAACACATCCACCTTTTTTGCTTTTGCCGAATGAAAAGCATCGAAAATGACTGAAGCGCTATCAGAACCATGCGCTTGCGCAACGACAGGGATCTGATTACGGTCGCCCCATATTTGCAGCTGTTCAATGGCTGCGGCACGAAAGGTATCGCCCGCCGCTAACATAACGCTATGGTGCTGGGCTTGAAAATAATGCGCAAGTTTGCCGATTGTTGTTGTCTTTCCCGTTCCATTAACGCCGACAACTAAAATCACAAAAGGCTTCATTGAAGCTGAAATAACGAGCGGCCGTTCGACCGGCGTTAATAATTCGATCATCATCGTTTTTAAATGGGCAAAAACCGCTTCTCCATCTTTTAGCGTTTTCCGAGAAAGCTCTTTTGTCAGTGCATCAATAAACAACTGCGTTACATCAACGCCTAAATCCGATTGAATCAATAGGGTTTCGATTTGTTCGATAAGTGCTTCATCAATTTGTTTTTTTCCCGATAAAAAATGAAACAGTTGATGAGCGAAAGACTTTCTCGTTTTGCTCAAACCCGTTTTTAGCGGGTCTGATGCAGGCAATGGCGACGATGTTTTTTTAAATATTTTTTTAAACATATTCGATGACTATGATGCCGATTTCGTGGCTCCAATTTTAGGTTCTGTGCGCTTTTTTAAGCGCTGAATGTTTTCTCGATGACGCCAGAATAAAAGCATAGCCAACAGGACCAAACAGAAAAAATAATCCGCATGCCTAAACAACAGCGCGTAAAATGGCGATAACGTATAAGTAACCAATGCGGCGAGTGAAGAATAGCGAAAGACAGCCGCAATAATGGCCCACGTCACTGCAGCGGTAAGCCCTAATAAGGGGTTTAAGGCAAACATCACGCCAAGCCCTGTTGCGACACCTTTACCCCCTTTAAACTTGAAAAAGACAGGATAGATATGCCCAACAACGGCGAAGATACCGATCAAGCTCAAATTAAATCCGTGTTGTAACAATAATCGCCCGATCAATACGGCAATCACCCCTTTCAAAACATCGCCGAGCAAGGTGAGCACCGCAAATTTTTTACCGGCCAAGCGTAACATATTCGTTGCGCCCGGATTATGGGAGCCTTCTTTGCGAGGATCGGGTAGTCCCGCGATTTTAGCGATAATCACAGCGCTCGATAAAGAACCCAGCAAATAAGCAATAATAATGGCGACAAACGTAAATAAAGTAAGGTGTATCATCATGCCTCCTTGGCGTATTTAAGTAGAAAGGTTAAAAAATTGGTCGACCCCTGTCATAAACATTTGTACGGCCAAAGTCGTTAAAATCATGCCCATCAATCTTTCCAAAGCGGTCAAACCGCGCATGCCGAGTAAACGGCTCAAGGGGGTGCTGGATAAAAGTATCCCTGTCACAGCTGCCCATGCGCACAGTAGTGCAATGAGCAAACTCACCGTGTGTCCCTGATATTGGGTGGATAAAAGCATTAACGTCGCCATCGTGGCAGGGCCGGCGACTAAAGGAATGGCCAAAGGCACGAGAAAAGGCTCGCCACTTAATTTATCTTTCTCTTGTTTGACATCCGGCGGAAAAATCAGCCGGATCGCAATCAAAAATAAAATAATGCCGCCCGAAATACCTAAGGCGGGTTCTGAAACCTGCAACCCTTTAATAACACCATGACCGGCAAATAAAAAGATAAGCAAAATAAGCAAGGCAAATAAACATTCGCGAAAAATAACCCAATAGCGCCGCGTTGGTTCGACATGTTGTAGTGTCGTAATAAAAACAGGAATATTTCCGAGTGGGTTCAGCACGAGGAATAATGTCATAGCGGATGAATATAAATTCATGGAAGTTACCTCCCCTCCGGAAAACTTAATATTTATTGGACTTGCACGAAGAGCCGCGCGGGTCATTCCAGAAAAATCGGGAACCCCAGTCTTCTATCATTCTCAAGCCATCGACGATGATAAAAAATTCGCCGATCCTCTCTTGCAAAAACAAGAGCGCTCTATTGTGCGCAAGTTCCTTTTTTATGCGCTTATTATCGCACAAAAAAACAAAAAAGCTTTGGGAAAATGATGGTGGAATTAAAAATTATTGCGCTCATTGGGCATGACGTTGAGGCGCAGGACGTAATTGGCGCATGGCGTCATAACTACGATCAGCAATCGGAGGTTGCATTTTCTCTGAAGCAATGGGCGCCGGCATTGGCACTTTTAAAACAGCCCCCTGAGCCGCTTCTACTCCGGATCGATTTCCCGCGATCTGCACTTGGCGCCCGTCTGAACTAACTGTTACAGACGCCATCATTCGACCATCCCCCACAGTAAAGCTCCTGGCGTTCGGGGCCTTAGCACGTTTTTGAAATGTTTTCACTAAGGAGGGATCTGTATTCATTTTAACCGGAGCAACAGGCTGCTGCTGCTTTTCTCTCTGCTCTCGCGCCTGCAATGCTTTGCATTTTGTTTCAAACCTTTCTTTTAATAAGTTACATCGACGTTCGACACCAACCGCTTGCGTTCTTACCTTTTCATTCCTATTTTCACGAGAGGAGAGACTTTGTATCCCCCTTAATAAAATGTCTATTTCTTGTTTTAATCTCTCGACATCTTTCAACGTAGCTCGCACTACACACCGTTCTAATACAGCTAATTGTTTTTCCAGCGCTTCTAATTTTTCTTGTTCTGCGTTTTTTGGCTGAGGACGTGGATCTGGTTTTTTTAATTGTGGTCCTTGATCACTCGAACCCATCATGAAAAGGTCTGCCAGTACACCTGCGCCAGGGTTCGATGCCCGATTGCTTTCCTGCGGTTCTGTCGGTGCAACTTGTGCCGCGGGTGCTTGTTTTGGCTGTTCCTCTTGTGAACGCTGTTCTGTTTCAGGTTTAGGCGCTGATGTTACAGCAGCCGTTTCGTCCTTTATGTTTTCGCCAGCCATAATAACTATCCCAATTTGAATTTATCTGTTTAAAAGTCTAGCACAAAAAATGGCAATTCTAGTCTAATTTGTAATTTCCTTTAAAAATAAACTGCGTCAAGGCCTCTTGATAAAGGCGCCCTTCGGCGTCAATAAATGACCCTAAATCACCACCTTGCATTTTAAAAGTCACGGTTTTACCCGGCTTGATTTCTCCCTGTTCTGCCAAGGCGGTCATCGCGGCCGCGGCCCCTGACCCACAAGCCAGCGTCATACCGCAACCTCGTTCGAACACGAGCAGATGATAAGTCGGTGTTGAGGACGTCGTATCGGGCCAAATAAATTCGACATTGGTTTTTTGCGGGAAAAATGGATTTGATTCAATTTTATGGCCGTATTGCGCAAGCCAGCTCGGATCAATTTCATCGAAAATCACAAAATGCGGATTCCCAGCATCGACAATATGCCCGGTGATTTTTTTTCGATGAATTGTTAATACCTGCATTCCTTGATAATGCGGTTTTGGCAAAGAAAGAGAGACATTCACGACTTGACCTGTTTTTTTAACTTGTGCGGTAATTATTTTTTTATTCATGATCATTGACAACGACGCCGCTTGATTGCGCTGCGTCACCAAGTAATGCGCGATACAGCGCAAGCCATTTAAACAAAAAAAACCAGACGACCCATCAGCATTATACAATAACGCTTCAATCTCTCTTTTTTCTCGATAACGAATAATTAAAATACCATCGGCGCCAATACCAAAATGACGATCGCATAACTTTTTTGCAAGAGCGGGCCATTTTTGGGGATTTAAAAAAACGTCGATATACGCATTGGTTTTGTTTAAAAAATCGAGCACAATGAAATCATTGCCGAGAGATTGATATTTGAAAAAATCAAACATGGGGAGATCCTTTTAACAGCATTTTCTTTTCGCGCCAAAATAACTCAGAGGTTAAACACTTTGCTCAAATACGCCCGGCCGGAATCCGCGAAAATCACTACGGCCAAATCGGTTGACTTTAATTTTTTTGTCTGTTGCAGCGCAGCGCACATCACGGCCCCGCTCGACAATCCAACCAAATATCCTTTTTTCGCTAATTGTTTTGTCATCGCAAACGTTTCGCGATCAGTCACCGGAATAATTTTGTCAATAACTGAAAAATCCAAAATATCGGTGATCACATCAACGCCGATGCCTTCGGTGTTATATTTCTTTGGCCCTTTCGCGCTCGATAGTTGAGAATTGGCGGCATCAACGCCGATAATTTTAATCGCTGGATTTTTCTTTTTCAAAAATCGACCCACACCCGTGATCGTCCCGCAGCTGCCCATCCCGATAAAACAATGCGTCACTTGCCCTTTGGTTTGTCGCCAAATTTCCGGACCCGTTGTTTCGAAATGCGCAATCGTGTTAACGATATTGTAAAATTGGTGCGGCATAAATGAATTCGGCGTTTTTTGTGCCAACGCTTCGGCTTTCGCATGAAATCCTTCCGGATCATCGAGTCGATCCGTGTTCGGACACACGTATACTTTGGCACCGTATGCTTTGAGCGTCGCCACTTTTTCGGCGCTCGTACGATCGGGCACGGTGATAATGACGTGATAACCTTTGCGAGCCCCGATCATCGCAAGCGCAATACCTTGACTCCCCGAAGAAGCCTCGATAATGGTCCCGCCCGGTTTTAAAAGCCCTCTACGTTCGGCATCTTGAATCATAAATAAAGCCGATCGATCTTTGACGCTGCCGCCTGGATTTAAAAATTCGAGTTTTGCCAATAGCATAGGTTTTGTATCGAAATCTAATTTAACTAAAGGTGTATTTCCGATACTTTCTAAAAGCGTCGGAAATGTGATTTTCTTTTTCATACAGCGATTATCCCGCATAACCATAGGGTGTTAATAACAAAAAAATCAGTCCCGCAAAACCAAAACGCTTCATAATTTTTTCCACTGCTTTTTGGGACGTTGCCAACTATCAAGTGTAGTTTGTCGCGCACGTGCAAGCGTGAGTTTGTGTTTCGGCGCGTCCTGTACAACAACAGAACCCGCGCCGATCGTCGATCCTTCTTTTAATGTGACGGGAGCAACGATCGCGGTATTTGATCCAATAAAAACCTCATTTTCAATGGTGGTTTGATGTTTATTGGCGCCATCGTAGTTGCAGGTAATAGTGCCGGCGCCGACGTTGACGTGTTCGCCCATCATCGTATCGCCAATATAGCTCAAGTGATTGACTTTGCTGTTTTTTCCAATATGGCTTTTTTTGATTTCGACGAAATTGCCGACTTTGGCTTTTTCATGCAGCACTGTACCTGGTCGAATCCGTGCAAAAGGCCCAACAACACATCCGTTTTCAATAACAGCCTCTTCGATCACGGAATTTGCTTCGATCGTCACGTTGTCACCGATCGTTACATTTTTTAAAAATACGTTCGGACCAACAGAACAACCGCGTCCTATTTTCACCGTTCCCTCAAGAATGACATTGATGTCGATGATGACATCGCGCCCAAAAGTTAATTGGCCCCGTATGTCGAAGCGGGCAGGGTCAATGAGCGTCAGTCCTTTCATCATCAACGATTCCGCTTGCTGTCGCTGATAAAGCCGTTCACATTCGGCCAACTGAACGTGCGTATTGATACCCAGTACTTCTATTTCACTGTTGGCCTCGACGGTCACCAACGAAACAGACTCAGCAATGGCGCGACTAAATAAATCGGTTAAATAATATTCTTTTTGTGCGTTATCATTCCCGAGTTCTGGCAACCAACGTTTTAAATAAGAAACAGGAATTAAACAAATGCCCGTATTGATTTCTCTAATATTTTTTTGATCTTCTTTCGCATCTTTTTCCTCAACGATAGCGATCGGTTGATTCGTTCTGTCACGTACAATACGGCCAAGTCCCGTTGGATTTTCAACCTGCGCGGTTAACCACCCAATGGCCTGTTCGGGTGTTGCAGTAATGAGTCGACTCAGCGTCTCTGTCGAAATCAACGGCACATCGCCCGCTAAAATTAAAACACGCTGATGATCTTTCAAATAAGGCAGGGCTTGCATGACGGCATGCCCGGTACCTAATTGCACTTTTTGTTCAACCCAAGTAATTAAGGGATTTTGCATGACCGCTTTAACTTGATCCCCACCATAACCATAAATAATCAACGTGGATGTTGCTTGCAAGGAATGGGTTGCCTCTAATACGTGTTGCAACAAGGGTTTCTTTGCCAGCGGTTGCAGCACTTTGGGCAGATCTGAATACATGCGGGCGCCTTTTCCCGCGGCAAGAATTAGGATGCATAAGTCCATGGATTGTTCCTTATCGTTGTTGTAACGCTTGGAATAGTTGCTTGCCTCGAAATTTATCATACGCTTCTTGATCGATGCAAACTAAATAGGTGTTTTCTCTTTTATCGGAAATGGCATCGATCATGGGTGAATTTTCTTGTAATAAGTGTGTATTGCCGGAAATGTCTTCGACAAGAATAGGGTCCGCCGCGGCTTGATAAGATAAATGGGTTAAGTCAATCAGCCCCAGCTGCCAAGATTCCATTTTCCCTTGATGTTGATGGTTGAATTCATCGAGTAAATCTTTTGCCGCGCGAAGATTCGATTCACAAACAGGCATGATTTTTGGAAGCTGCCGACGTTGCAATCGAGACGCAATTTTAACCGCGGTAAAATGCTGATGCGATCCATGCGCCATAAGCCGAATTAAAGCAAAAATATCGTAATCGCCTAATTGCTTGTATAAATGAAAATGCGATTGCATAAAGGTTTGTTCGAGCGCTTTATTATTCGTTTGTTTGATGTTTTGCTGATAAGTCATCAATGCTTTTAAAAATTGCACGAGCGTATTTGTGGATAATTCTCCGGGCAGTTGATCGTCGTGAATCGTTTTCGCCACTTGCTTCAAAAATTGTTGTAGCAAAAATTCTGCGCCATGTTTTTTTGCATTTTGATACACATTGCGCATCATAAGCCGTCGAGCCATCAGATATTGCTCGGTCACACCAATCCCTTTATAAGTAATACCTAATCGTGTTTCGTCTTGATGACAAATGGGCGTCAAGCAATGCAATAACCATTGAAGATCATACGTACCATAAGTAACGCCACAAAAGTGACTGTCGCGAAGCAGATAATCCAATCGATCCGCATCTAATTGAGAGGAAACCATGTCAGATAAAAGCTTATTGCCAATCGGTTGGTGCATGATGAGCCGCTCAATGAGATCAATTTTCTCGACTGACAAGGTATGACGACGATTGCGTTGATTGAACCGCTGAATAAAAGAATCATTTCGATACTCATCCAAAAAGAAAGGCGTCCAGGCCTCATGTTTTATCGAATTAGTTGCAAAAATTTCTTCAAAAGAATGAGAAAAAGGCCCATGCCCAATATCGTGCAACAGTCCGGCGATCATGACGAGCTGCCGATCTTGTTCGGGCAAATCGAGCTTGTGGCAAATTTGATTAATGATATAACAACAACCCAGACAATGCACAAAGCGATTATGTAAAGCGCCCGGAAAAATCCAGTCAGCTAAACCCAGCTGCTTGATGTGCCGCAATCGTTGAAAATTTTCGCTGTCGAGAAAAGGTTTAATCCAATGATCTTCCTGTGAAGTCAATTGAATGGATCCGTGAATGGGGTCTTTGATCACGTGAAAGGCCGTACTTTTCATGCGTTCGTTCCTCTATTTTCAATCAAATAGTATTTTACATTGCCAGCTTGTTTTGCTTTTTTTATCACCCATCCCGCATAGGGTAATGATAAAGTGCGAGAGTGAGGTTCTTCAATATAAATGAGGCCCTGCGGGTTTAGCAGTTGTCGCGTAAAGATGAGACGTAAGCAGTCATTAATGAGATTTTCCTGAAAAGGCGGATCGAGAAAAATGATATCAAAAGTGATCGTAGCTTTTTGTAAAAAATTTAAAGCGGCTTCGCAGAAAAATTGAGCCGACTCGGCTTGTAACCGCTCGCCGTTTTTGCGCAACTGATCAATAGCCGCTTGTGATAGATCAACAAAATCAACCGATTTAGCCCCTCGAGACAAGGCTTCAAAACCCAGCGCGCCGCTACCCGCGAATAGATCCAAACAAGTAATTTGCGACACTATCGGCGTGAGCCAATTGAATAGCGTTTCTCGAATGCGATCCGAAGTAGGTCGCAAGTGGGGCACATCGAGAAATGGCAATTTTCTCCCTCGCCACTTACCCCCGATGAGACGAACCTGATTTTTAAGCAACTTAAAGCCTCTCTGATTTTATCGCGCCATGGCACGCGTCATTTAAGTATACCAAGAATGCTCCCGTTTTTCGAAAAAATCGCACTCAAGATCGTTTTGTTATTGACCTTCAGAGGACCGCTCATTATATTGCTCTTAAGTAAAAATTGTATGGATATCATTCATGCGCCATGATGTATTAGGAAAATTAGAGCAGCAAGTTGATGCTTTGTTGCAAAACCATGAAAAGCAAAAGAGCGAAAACAAACTCCTGAGAGAAAAACAGGCTAAATTATTAGCAGAGCGTGATCGTTTATTAAAAAAACAGACGCTCGCGATTCAGGGCATTAAAAAATTAATTGAGAAACTCAAAAAGGTAGAAAAGCCATCATGACTGATCATCACAATGTTGCCGTCGAAATTTTAGGCAAAACGTATAAAGTACGATGTCCTCAGGATCGTGTACAGGAATTACAAAATGCAGCGACCTATGTGGATAAAGAAATGCGAAAATTACGAGATTCTGGGAAAGTGATCGGCATCGAGCATATCGCCATTATCGCCGCATTAAATATTGCGTATCAATTATTAAATGTTGAGCAAAAAGAAGACAAGGACATCGATGTCATCGCGAACCGAATCCGCGATATGCAGCGTAAGATTGAAGTCGCCTTAACGCAAAAAGAACAACTCACCTTGAGCGATCTAGAAGAAGAATACTAATTGCTTTCCATTCAATTCATCGTTTTTTGGGCGGATAATTTTTGAACCGATAAATGCAGATAGGGGATTGTCACTGTTTATTGTTGTGCAAGCCTATTTAATTAGGAAGCCTGAAATAAATATATGATCGCCACTTGGGCTAATAGGGTTCAAGTCATTCTATCCGCCCACTTTTTTTATCAGCATGAGCCTTTGATTTTGTATGATGATTGATCGTCAGACATTAAGAACACACCTGCGTCACGAACGAAAGCGCTTATCGATGAAAGCGCGCGAAACGACTGCAAATCAGGCCGCAGCCTATTTGGTAGCCTCCGCTTTATATCAAAAAAGCGAGCATATCGCCTGTTATCTGGCTTGTGGTTCTGAAATCAACACACAACGCATTATCGATCAAATTTGGCGCGATCAAAAAAATTGCTATTTGCCCGTCTTGCATCCTACAAAAGAAGGTTTTTTGGTTTTTCAGCGATATGATCCCGATACTTTATTGCGCCCAAATAAATACCGTATTTTAGAGCCCGCTTGGGATGAAAAAAAACAAATTGAGTTGATGGCATTAGATCTTGTGATTGTACCTCTTGTTGCGTTTGATCAACGAGGCTATCGTTTAGGTGCTGGTGGAGGCTATTACGATCGCACTTTTGCATTTCGAGCCAATCCCACCCCTATCAAAAAACCTATTTTATGCGGCCTGGCCTATTCGCTTCAGGAAGTTGAACGCTTAGAAAGCGCAGGCTGGGATGTGCGCCTAGATATGGTTGTAACAGAAACAGGCCTTAATACATATGCGGATGTCGATGCCAAAGTACCGGCGCAATCGTCACTAAATCTGTTTGCGGCACAATAATCTTTGCCGAATCCGAATTCAATTGAATATTGAGCCCGATAAAAACGTAATCTTCTTTTTTAGTGATTTCTTTGAGATAGCGTAACTTGATTTCACCATCAGCTGTTTGAAATAAACAGCAACATCGAATGGCTTTTTTCATGTCCACATCAAATAATTTAATGCCCGCGACAATATCTCCTTTTTGGAAGGAGGGCTCCATCAAATGATCTGTCACAATCGCATAAAAAGCAGGCTTATTTTTTTCACAAAAAAAGCTGAGTTCTTGCTCAATTTGAGTTTGCTCAGACAGATTTAAATGAGGTAATTTGATGATGGGGTCAAGATCCGCTTCCGTTGTTGTTTTATTTTTATACACAAGCCGAGGACCATCTCCAATGCCATACATCAACCATTCAACGGCGCATTCTACCCCGTCGTTTTTAAACACTTCGGTGAAAAATTCCGCGCGTTTCTTGGTCAACCCGCCATGTTTACCATTTTCCCAACCCTTCAACGTTTCGTAATTAATGTCGTATTTGTTGGCCAAATCTCGTCTTTCTAAATTGGCGGCTCTTCTCAATCGCCGCAGGCGACTGCCTTTTTCCTTCGCGGAGGCAGTATTTTTGATGGGTTCCATAAGGCTATCCTCTGACAGACATATCGATTAGATTACCTCAACTTGAGGAAAAGTCCTACAAAAAAATCAGACTTATGTTACTTCAAATCGGGGTAAAATTTCTGTATATTTATTTATCATTTTTGCTGAGGCGATTGGGGCGTTTTCGCACTTCAAATCGAGCCTGAAACGATGGGATTGGATTCCCGGCGCATTTCACTTCAACCTGATCAAGAGCGGGAATGGTAATGCAGCACTTGAATGACAGAAATTACTGTTTTTCGAGTAAGTCCAAGTTCATTTCAACAAACAGTCGAAACACAATAACAAGCGGAGGTTATTTATGTTAGTTTTAAGCCGAAAGACAGGGCAATCGCTAGTGATTGGTGGTCAAATTGAAATTATCACCCTCGATATTCAAAAAAATAGAGTGCGGCTAGGCATTCGTGCACCTAAAGAAATCCTGGTTGATCGCATGGAAACAATCGATCAACACAAAAAAAAGCAGGGCAATTATTCTGATTCTGACGGAGAAAATATAAAAAACAAAAAACAGGAGTGATGGTCATGGAAAAGAAAAAATATAAGCCACGATCATCCTACCGTCAAAGAGAAAAAAATAATTTAAGAACGCTCGTCGATTTCAAAAAACACAATCATTTTGTCGATTTATTTTCAAAAGTGCGAGAAGAATCGCCTCGGCTGATCGAATACCTTTTGCATGATTTATTGAGCGTCGAAGGATATTCGGAAAATGAAATTGCTTTTGCGTTGGGCTTGCCGCTACATCTCATACGTCAACTTTCCGCAGGAGACTTAACGATCATCAATCGAGATATTTTTTTAGCGTTATTTAGCTTATATGCCCGTGTGTTTTGCGGATGGTGTTCCTATCATCCGGTTTAAAATAGGCATTAGAGCAACGACATGATGATAGCTCGCCTCGCCTATTGTGAAAATAAGCGGGGCACCCTTTTGTGCGGGCAGCTAACAGATGAAACGCTCTCCACGAAAGCCCTGCGCAAAAAAAGACTCTCTGCCGAACTCAAAGCGTTGTTGGACATCACCATCCCTTATCTTAAACAACCGACAAGTCTCACAATAAATGTGAGAGTAGGGATGCCTCAAGCGTGAAATAACCTGAGTTCGGGATAAGAAAGCAGGTCATTTGGACCGTGATTGGATTGGCCTTAAGTTTGTTTTCGCGAAAATTGAGGAGGGCCCCGAGCACCGAAGTGAGATAGCGGCAAATGAATGGAATTCATTTGAGCGCGCCAAAGACAGGGATGTCGATTAAGCGCGACGCGTTATCGAACAAGGTGCGCAGAGTTCCGTTTTTTTCGGCTGCTCTCTGGATCCCGCGGTCAAGCCGCGGGATGACAAAGTCCGACTCATGAGCGAAAACAAGCTAAGGCCAACCCATCTCTTGTTTGTCTTCCGTTATCCCGAACTCAGGTTGAAATAGGGATAAACACAAAAATTTCTGGCTATTTCCCAAAAAAATCACTAGAGACTTTTCAAAAAAAAGCTATACTGCCCCGATTATAAATTTGAGAGGCAACTAATGGTCAAAAGTATTTTCATTGAGCGATTACATCGTCTTCTCGACACAATTGATATGTCTTTCGACAGCCAAGAACGCGCTAATGAATTTGCTCGATTATTCAAAATTCCCGTATCGACCAGCCGTGCTATTTTAGCGGGCATTATGCCACCGAGTGATGCGCTCCTTGATCAAATCTGCAAAGAATTAGAAGTCACACGAGAATGGCTGCTCGGAAAAGAAAAATAAAACGAGCATTAATCCGAAAAAAACAACCTCTTCTAAAAAAATCCACCTAAATTTTGAGTCATCTCCCAAAACGGGTGACATGTTCTGGATATGCGTTTAATGCGAACTCAGAATAAAAAAGCAACCAGAAGGTTTTTAACGTCTCGAAATGAGGCCCTCAAAGCCAGAACATAAGAAGAAAAAGTCTCTCAGCCGGATCGTAATCATTAAAAAGCGCCGAAAAAGCAAGAATGTCTCCTTCTTTTAACTCAAAAAGTGTTACCATATCATCAAAAATTCATACGAGTATTATTACGTTATGTCCAATGTCAAATCACCCCATCGTTTTTACATCCCCGTCATGGGAACTGGATTTACAATAGATTCTGCCTTAGCGGTTGCCAAATATAGCATCTCATCCGTGGTAGCTTTAGTTGATGATGTGCTAATCGAGCAAATGCGAAAATGCTGGTGTGAAAGAATCTGTGAGCCTTATCAAGCAATCCCCGCCACAGAACATGACTCTCGGGCAAAACGCATTACTGCTTACTTGAATTTATTGAACAACATTGTTCAAAAGCAAATCGTAAAACTGAAAGCCTCTTTATTTGAAGCCGGTAGCGATATCTCGCGTTATTTTGAGTTATTACCAGATGACGGTAGTGAAAAACAAGCCTATCAAGCCATGCTGTTAGAGTCGAATGAACAGAAAAAACAACAATTACAGCAATCACTCCGCCAACACATTGTCCCCGGCAGTATTGACGTCAACATCATGACCAAAATAGATCGTCCAGCATTCCGAGGGGGGGAAATGTTGCCTTATGAATATTCTGATGCCGCCGCCGCTTTACGCGGATATGCCCAAAGCGATCTGGACTCCTCCGTTGTTTTCTCCGCAGGATTCAATCCGCATTTGTATGGCTATTTAACGCAGTTTGAAGATTTTTTCCCCGACCAAAACAATGCCTTGAAGAAAAGAATTTGCTTGAAAGTCAGCGATTATCGCTCTGCAACTATTCAAGGAAAATATCTCGCAAAACACGGATTATGGGTTTCTGAATATCGCATTGAATCCCCTTTAAATTGCGGCGGTCATGCCTTTATTAATGAGGGTCAATTGTTTGGGCCTATTTTAGAAGAATTCAAACAACGCAAAGATGAGTTTATTGCGGGTTTACATAAACTGTATCAAAACGCCTTGAAAAATCTCAAAAAACTTTGCCCGGATAAACCGCACCCTGTAAAAATTACCGCACAAGGTGGCGTGGGCACGCATGAAGAGCATGAATTTCTCATGAATCATTACGAACTTGACGCTATTGGTTGGGGCAGTCCTTTTTTGCTCGTCCCAGAAGTTACGAATGTTGATCCTGAGCAATTAAACCAACTATTAACGGCGCAGCCGTATCTCAGCGCCAGCTCACCTTTAGGCATTCCTTTTTGGAACATTGCCGTATCGGCCAGTGAAAATGCTCGACGCCAACGTATTGAGCAGGGCACGCCAGGCGCACTTTGCAAAAAAGGATTTGCAAAATTAAATACCGAATTCGGCGAGCCCCCCATTTGCATGGCTTCTCGAGAGTATCAACAGCAGAAACTGCTAGCCTTAAAAAACGATGCTTCATTATCTACCGAACAGGCAAATGCATTGAAAGAAATCGTCTTAAGCAAATCTTGCATTTGTCATGATTTAGCTGCGGGAGCTACCATCAAAAATGATATTGATCTCAACGTAACTGGCGCTATTTGCCCAGGGCCAAATCTCGTCAATTTCAATAAGATCGTTTCTCTCAAAGAAATGGTAGATCATATTTATGGCCGCATTTCTTTGTTAATAAATCCCAATAGGCCGCATGTATTCATCACTGAACTTCGATTACAAATTAACTATTTGTTAGGAGAAGTCAAAAACGCCTCGTTAGGACTTCCTGCCAGATCGCAACAAAAGCTACAGGAAGTAAAAGAAAACTTGAGCAAGGGCATTGAATATTATCAAAATCTCGCTAAAGAAAAATTCACCGAACATCAAGAAAAATTTCTTGATGCGTTAAAAGAACTGCGAAAAGAACTTGAGGCGGTTTTAATCCCTGTTCTGGCGCAGAAATAGTATATAGTTAGAGGATTTTGTCATTGCGAGACATAGTCGAAGCAATCAAGTTCTGATGCTGATTGCTTCGTCGCTAACCCTCCTTGCAATGACGGGCTAGTGTCTTTGTTCCGTCGCCGATGCTCCTTGCAGGGGACGCAAAAAGAATTAGGCGTGTCAAAAAAACAACGAGACAAAATAATGTGATGAACAAATCACCCTCTATTTTTCACGAAACAAAGAAATCATTTAGATTAGCCGTTCCACTTTTATTTTCTGAGTGGTTGTATGCGCTTAACTTTTTTATGACCACGTGGATTTCAGCACAACTAGGGCGTGAGGCTTTGGCGGCAATGGCTCTCGTCCAATCGATTTATTTTTTTCTTCTGATGATGATTTCCGGTATTTCTGCTGCAACGGCCATTTTGGTTTCCCAGGATCTAGGCTCAAAAAATCCTGACGGGGTTAAACATGCTTTTGCGCAAAGTATTTTATTGAATATGCTGTTGGCCATTTTTGCCAGTGTGGTTTTATGGGGGACTCCTTATTTTCTTCCCCTGTTAGGATTTGGAGATAATCAAGTGGCCTTTTTAATTAAGATCGCTCTGCATGCATTTATGTGGAGTTTTTTCCCTTTGGCTTTTTTAATATTAATTGAAAAATTCTTAATTGGGTTGCATCGTACCCGACTGGTTTTATTTTTTACTTTAATTACCATACCCATCTCTATGATAGCTAATTATTCTCTCGTTTTAGGCAAGTTAGGATTGCCAAAACTTGGGCTAGCCGGTTTTGGATATGGCTATGCGATTTCATACAGTGTTTTAGATATCCTGTTTATCATCATGGCATTTTCAATGCCCTTATTACGCTCCTATCAGTTATTTTCAGCATTTAAAAATCTGTCTGCGGGGTTTAAGTATTTCTTCGAGCTTTGGCGGGTCGGTTGGCCGCTCGGAGCGATGTTTAGTATCGAAGTTGGCGCCGTGTTAATGTTTGCTTTTTTCATGTCCTTGTTTGGAACGGATGTTTTGGCTGCATTTCAGATCACTCGACAGTATCTTGTTTTTGCATTTACAACCCTGTTTGCTTTGACTGAGTGCGCGGCAGTACAAATTGGTTATGCGGTTGGGGAAAATAATCGATTATTAGTGAAACGGTCATTCTATGCTAATATCAGCATCGCATTGATTTTCATGTTCATCCTTTCCTGTATTTATATCTTTGCCAAGGAATTATTAATTTCGCTAGATATCAATATGACAGATCCAAAAAATTATAAATTAATTTTGTATACAAAACATTTTCTTACGGCTATTGCAATTTTTGTTTTATTCGATGGTGTACGAAATATTACCGCAGGCAGTTTACGCGCGTTAAAAGACACCAAAAGCAATATGTATTCAAGTATTTTGGGGTATTGGGTTATTGGATTGCCAATGGCCTATCTTTTTGGGAAAGTGCTTGATTTTGGTGGGGAAGGTTTATGGGCGGGTTTTATTATGGGTATTGCTGTGAGCGCGCTTTATTTGTTGATACGTTTTAAAAAACTTTCTGTCCAGACAGATTTGAAAAAATTGCTGTTGAATCATGGCGGAACCCTAATCCGCCAGAGTTGCCTAATCTCCGATGAAGTATCGCCTCAACTGTATCATACGTATTGTATGATACAATGTAGTGTTATGGAATGTGCCTTTTGCTGTCACTTCGATGAAATCCCATTTAAGAGTTAAGTTAAGCAAGATCGAAATGGATTTTTATAACGGCATCTATAATTTAGAAAAAGAAGTATAAATTTAATAGCGTGTGCCATTGCCAATTTTTTTCTATTGTGTTTTGTGGTCGAATCTCAACTCCGGGGACTGCTGCGACTTTGACAATTCTGCTGAAATCGTCTTTGAAAAATGATATCATTTTCACAGGATTGTAAAAACATAAACTAAATGGGCGCCTTATTTACTAGATGGAATGAAAGCGAGGATAGGGAATTGTTTGCTGAAAATATATTAATACCTCAGAGTGAGTTGATTGTTGCGTTATCAAGAGCAGTTGACTTAGTTAGTTCACGGCTCATAGATCATCAAAAGCGAGTTGCTTATATAGCCTACCGTATAGCAAAGGCAAATGGTTTAAACAGAGCTGAGCAGCTAGAAATATTACTTGCTGGATTACTCCATGATATTGGAGCTACGCCATTAGCTTTACAGCAACGATCACAAATACTTGATTTTAATTATGATGATTCCACGCGATGTCATCAAGAAGCCAGTCATTTTATATTAAAAGATTATGAGCCATTCAAACAAATAGCAGATATTGCCCGTTATCATCATGCAAATTGGCAAAAAGATAGAGATACAGTTCATTCATTTTGTCACTATATCAATCTAGCAGATAAAATAGATACATTACTTCATCCTGATAGCTACGTCTTGCATCAAGTCGATGAAATAAAGGAGCGTATCGTTCAAGAGCGTGGAAAGAAATTTAACCCTGAATTTGTTGATGTTTTCTTATCGCTTGTTCCGCAAGAGTCGTTTTGGCTTGATATTGTATCAAGCTATCTTGACGGTCTTTTAACTAAAGAAATAGAAACACTTCAAAAGGCTGAATTTGACTTACCAAACTTATTATCTTTTGCAAACATGGTAAGCAAGGTCATTGATTTTCGCAGTCCATTTACTGCAACACATTCTGTTGGCGTTGCTTATACTGCAAAAACATTAGCTGAATATATGGGGTTTTCAGAACAACAATGTACGTTTATGCAGATCGCCGGACTTTTTCACGATATCGGTAAATTAGTTGTCCCGCATGAGATATTGAACAAACCCGATAAGTTAACAATAGATGAAATGAAGATTATGAAGACTCATACTTTTCATACTTATAGAATCATGTCTAAAATAACTGGATTTCACGAAATCACGGAATGGGCTGCATTTCACCATGAAAGGCTTGATGGCAAAGGATATCCATTCCGTATTGCGGGAAATGAAATATCATTAGAAGCGCGGATTATGGCGGTTGCTGATATATTTACAGCGCTTCGAGAAGAGCGGCCTTATAAACCAGGATTTGATAAGCAAAAGATTTTGTCTATTTTAAATAATATGATAGGTGAAGCGATTGATGAGCGAGTAGTTTCTGTTTTGACAGATAATTTTCAGATCATTGAAGAAATTTGTCTACAGCAGCAGCATAGTCGCGACAAAAAATACAAAGAAATGCAAAATTTCATTCAATAGGGTTGGAAGAAAATTTGTAGGTTAGTATACGTTAAGGAAGCTATTTAGGCTTCAAGTGTACACGGTAAACGCATCTAAATTTTGATTAAAGTATCCTATAGAATTTGAAGAAAGAGATTGATAAGAGCCAGGATTAGGAGAAAATTCTTTTTTTACAAAAAGGAGCTGGTTCTAATGGATGCAGTGTTTATCGAATGTTTTGGAGAGTTAGAAGATCCGCGAGTAGACCGAACGAAGAAGCATTTATTGTTGGATATTATAGCGTTAGCATTATGTGGGGTAATAGCTGGGGCTACGGACTGGGAGGAGATTGAAGATTTTGGAGAGCTCCATAAGGATTGGTTCTCTCAATTTTTAGAGTTACCCCATGGGATCCCGTCTCACGACACGATATCGAGAGTATTTGCAGCGTTGGAACCTAAAGCGATACAAGAATGCTCGATAAACTGGCTGAAAAGGATTCGGGATTTAATTCCAGAAACGATCATACCGATCGATGGAAAAACGCTGAGGAGATCAGGGTGTAAGAGCAAGTGTCAAAAAGCGCTACACGTCATCAATGCTTGGTCTTGTGCTAATGGAATCAGCTTGGGGCAGTTAAAATATGTCATTGCTTTAAAAGGGAACCAAGGATCACTGCATGAGTTAGTCAAAGAGAGTTTTGACATGTTGGATCAAGGCGCAACGACTTTATTGCCAACAACAGCGAAAGATGAAATCGATGCTGAGCATGGAAGAATTGATCAGCGAGAGATAGAGGTTATTTCAACAGATAAATTAGCTAATCTGATTGATCCTCGTTGGAAAAATTTAAACAGTATTATTCGTGTCATTCATGCATCTGAAACCCAAGGAAATGTTGTGACTGAAAAGCGTTTTTACATTAGCTCTTTACCCGTTGAGAAACCGCTGGAGATTCTTCATACGATAAGATCCCATTGGCAAATAGAGAGCTGTCTACATTGGAGCTTGGACGTTACGTTCCGAGAGGATAACTGCAGAATTCGAAATGAAAATGCCGCCCTCAGCATGTCGTGGTTGCGTAAGATAAATCGTTTCGGGACAAGCATAAAAATGGAGCTTCTGATATTTCATACGCCCTGAAATCTGCTCGGGACTCCAGCCTTTCTGTAAGCTCCTGACCACATAATCACGCAAGATCCCATCTTTTTGCAATTTGCTACAATGACTCCTCTCCCTTCTTCCATCAGCTTTCCGTTGCGCCGCCCCTGCGCAATATACCTCCGTTCCTTTATTCCTTCTGATTTCTCGGTAAACAGTCGCTTTATTCCTATCTAGCCTTTTGCTTATCTCTCCTATCGATATACCCATTTCAAGAAAAACAGATAAACGTCGTCGCTCTGACATCGACAATTGTTTATACTTCCCCACGTGACAGTCTCCTTTGCTTGTTTATTCAAGTTCCCCAAGAACATGAATATACAACTTTTCTGACTGTCGCACTTCAATTTAGAATTTGCCATTTTTGTTGATCAACTATGCAAGGATATTCTTAAGTCTGAGCAGCCGCTTCGAGAGCAGTATGCAGCGGAGCACAAATTAACTATGGCTATCAAAGATATTCAGCGCGTAGTTGATCGATCCTGGCATAAAAAAATGTCAGCAAGTTTCAGTTTTAATCTCATGGCTTTTATAGGATCAGCATATGTTTATTGCTCTTCCCTTCAATCTACGGGGTTATCTCACGAGTACTCACTGATTGGGGGAATAGCATTGGGCGCAGGAGGACTAGTATCCATAAAAGTTAACCCGCTTCCGAAAGGGATTCCTGAGAGTATAAAACATTTCGCAGCTCTTTATTATCTCGAAAAAGAATTTTCTGGTAGCTTGAATAGGACTTAGTACGTGAAAAACACACACCGTTATTTTATCCCAGAAAATGAAGACTATGAGCCAAGCTCTGATGATGGCGTGCTTAAAAATTATTTGCATATTACCTCGAAAAAAACAATGGATCAGATAGAGGCGTACGAATTGCAGCGCGCTGAGCTTGAGTTAGAGGAGGTTGTTGAAAAAGATCAGACATTTACAGCCGATGATATTTGTAAGTTCCATGAGTTATGGCTTGGCGATATTTATCCTTTCGCAGGCAGATATAGGACAGTGAGCATGTCAAAAGCCGGATTTCCATTTGCGGCGCCAAATTTTATTTCTCAGTTGATGCAAAAATTTGAAAATGATTTTCTTAAAAAATACACGCCTTGCCATGAGACCGATCTGAATAAACTAGCTGCCACTTTGGGAATCACCCATGCGGAGTTGATTATTATTCATCCGTTTCGTGAAGGAAATGGCAGATTAAGTCGTTTATTAGCGAACTTGATGGCGATGCAAGCAGATATGCCTCAATTAAATTACACAAGCATCGATCAAACGAAAAATCCGAATGGATTTGAAAACTACATAAAAGCAATTCATGCGGCATTTTCAGAAAGCACTCAACCTATCCAGGCGATTTTTTATAAGATTCTTGGTGACTCTATTTCTTAGAATCACTAAGAATTCGTTTAGGTCTGCGAGGTATGATAATAGCCAGCGCTTTCAATAAATCGACTTTGACGCCTTCAACGCCACAAGAGGTGATTGTAGAGCGAGCAGCTAACGCCGCCCTATTTTGGCCTTTAAGATAAGGGTTTGTATTGACTAAAGAAGCTTTTTTCATAAGCAGAGTATAGCAAAAATAATGGTTAAAAACGAGCGCATAAAAAGCATTATTTTTTACAATTGTTATTTTTGGAAAAACAATTGTCGGCTATAATTAGCCCATCTTTATGATTTTAATGAAAGGAAAATAGCATGAATAAAACGAGCATTCAAAAAACAGTTATTGGCGCAACGCTGGTTGCCGCGTTGTCTACGACATTGACCGGTTGTATGACAACCGATGCTTATACAGGTAATAAAAAGGTTAATGATACGTCGATCGGAACGGGAATTGGCGCTGTCGGTGGTGCGATTGTGGGCGGACTGATTGGTGGGCGAGATGGCGCGCTGATTGGCGCTGCGGCGGGCGGTTTGACGGGCGGTGTGATCGGCCATGTCATGGATAAAGAAAATGATGAATTACGGCAGCGTTTATTGGGCACGGGCGTTCAGGTGACGAAAGTCGGCGATAGTATTCAATTGAATATGGCTTCGGATGTAACATTTAAAACCGATAGTTCGGATATTAATTCTTCATTTTATTCGACCTTAAATTCTGTTGCGATAGTGCTCAAGAAATACGATAAAAACAACATCGTGGTGTCAGGCTATACAGATAATACCGGCAGTGCTGAGCATAATCAGGAATTGTCTGAGCATCGCGCACAAAGCGTCGGAGATTACTTGGTTTCTCAGGGTGTTGTTAATAGTCGTGTGTTTACGCAAGGATTTGGCGCGCGTAATCCAGTGGCCAGTAATGCAACAGCAGATGGGCGATCATCCAATCGTCGTGTAGTGATTACGATCAAATAAAATTGTTTGAATCAAAGTGAATCGTTTTTTGTAAACCTAAAGATTTTTTTAAACGATTGATGTCGAGAGTTCGTAGGGGCGCCCTTGATGAGCGCCCTTTACCTTTACTTCCCTATCAGAAGAGAGAGTTCAGCGACGTGTTCTTCTTCGTCGAGGATGATATGGCGAACGCCATGCTCAAGCGCTTCAAAGCAATAAGGGAAGCTGTCTTTATTATCAACAATTTTTCGATAAATTTGTTTATAAAAATCGATGGCTTCTTTTTCCCCTTTTAAATTGATATCAAGAATAGCTGGGAGCTCTTGTGCGCGATGCGTCACGGCTAATTCCATAGTAGGTTCGCCGCCAAGATAATCGCCGATAAGCGTGCGAAATGTTTTTTCATGTTTTTCTTCATCGCTCGCAATTTCTTGTAGTCGTTCGATGAGAGCTTCTGCATTCACGCCTTTCAACATTTCGGCATGCGCTAAATATTGAATTCTAGCGGCATGTTCCAATCGTAAAGCTTGATTGAGTAACAGAATGAGTTCGTCCTGAATTTTTTTCATAAGATATTACCTCCGTAAAAAGATATTGATAAAAATACGCCCTTTCATGATAGCGTGGATTGCAAGAGGAGGAAATTATTTTTTTTATTTTTTTAGTGCCAAACGCAGGCTAAAAAATAAAAATTCACCTTTTGTGTTTTCTGTGTAAAATACGCAGCGGTGACATTGGCTCCCTCGCGACGATAAATTGCGAACCCCGCCAGATCCGGAAGGAAGCAACGGTAGTAATTGATTCGGGCGCCGAGGTTGGGTTGATGTCACTCTTTCTTTTTTGTCATGACGCCAAAACCTAAGTTCTCAATACATAGAATAAGAAATTCTTACGAAGATTGGTGACCATTCTGTTTATGGTGGGCAGGGGCGTGTGTCGGTTTTTTGTGAAGTGCGTGCTTAGCATGCTTTGCATGCGCCGCATGAGAATGATTGACAGGTATTTTATGTTCTTTCGGCGGCCAAATAGTAATTGATTGCCCGACGGTTAAATCCATGTCTCGTTTTAATCCATTCCAAAATCTTAATTGATTTGGTGTGATGTGGAATTTTCTCGAAACAGAATTAATGGTATCACCGCGCAAAACGGTATAGTTAATCACTTTGATCTCGGGAAGTTTCGGAATTTCTGTCGAGCTTGCTGCAGCGGCGCCTGTTAGGACGCTGTTGGCCAAATTCTTATTGTCGCTCGGAATTAAAATGATTTGCCCAAGCCTTAATTGATCATGCATCAGGTGATTCGTTTGGCGTAAAACTTCAGGAGTGGTTTTGTATCTTTTGGCAATATTGAAAAGGGTGTCGTTGCCTTCAACCGTGTGTTGCACCCAGGCGATTTTTTGCGCGTCGGGCATTTGATCCAGTTCGGATTGAAAGCTTGCGGCATTATCGATAGGCAATAACAACAGTGTCGGCAGATTCGGGTCAGTGGCTCCACGGCTAAACCCTGGATTGAGATGCCGCAACAAAGCGGGGTCGATATTCGCCATATCAGCGGCTTTGTCCAAGTCGATTTGTGAGCTCACGGTAATGGCTGCCAAGTAAGGTTCATCGGGCACATCAGGTAAATCAATGGGGTAATTGTTGGCATGTTTGATGAGGGTTGCGAGGGCGAGTAATTTGGGCACATAGTTTTGGGCCTCGCTCGGCAAAGGCAAGTTCCAAAAATCTGTATCGAGTCCAGCGGCTTGATTGCGTTTGATAGCCGCATTGACTGTTCCTTCGCCCGCATCGTAAGCGGCAAATGTGAGAAGCCAATCACCATTAAATAAATTGTTTAAATACGTCAAATAGTCAAGCGCAGCGCCGGTTGAAGCAATGATGTCGCGTCGACCGTCGTACCACCAGTCGATTTTCAATCCATAACCCGATGCGGTGCTCGGCATCATTTGCCAAATGCCGGCAGCGCCGACATGCGAATAGATAAACGGATTGTAACTGCTTTCGAGCATCGGTAGTAAGGCGATTTCGGCGGGTAAATTACGTGCTTTGACTTGTTGGTAAATGTAGTACAGATACGGACGCGATTGATCCATGATGCGAGCCAAGACTTTCGGATTGTTAAGATACCAGTTGATTTGCTCACGGACTCGTGGGTTTTCCGGCGTTTCGTCGGGTAATCGGAAATCTTTGCTTAAATTGCTCCAAATCGATGCGGGATAGATGGCGTGGTAAATATGTTGTGGATTGCCGAGCCCAGCCGTCTTTTTATCGACAACTACCGAACTGCACGCGCTGAGCAATAATAACGCAATGCTCGCGGCCATTATTTTTAAAATCAGTAAACGCATTTGGCGCATCTTACGGTGAGTCGGCAAATTGGTCAAGTTTTGCAAAACTTTAAGAAATTTTGTTATTTCCAGAGTGATGGCAATAAACTTAACACGAGTTTCGCGCTCTATTAAGTTATGCAGGGATCACATTATTGTTCTTCTGTCATTGCGAGACACGCCGTGTCGAAGCGATCCAGTACTAGAACTAGATTGCTTTGTCGCTAACGCTCCTCGCAATGACGAAGGATTGAATTATTTCGGCGCTTAAACGCTTCGCAATATTCAATCTGTCTCGCGGATAAAACTCATCAATACTTCGCGATTTGTCGCGGGTTCTGCGACGGAATTTTTTGCAGCATCGATCGATTTAATCAGCCAAGCCATATTCTGGCCTAAATTGCGCATCGTTTGCAGGCCTTCAACATCTTTTTTGACTTCACCCTCATTCATGCCAAAGCCTTGATTCCAATAGGTTGAGCCGACAACAATCATTTGCGTGATTGTAAAAAAAGCATTGAGCATATGAAAGGTTGCAACGGATCCGGCTCGGCGTACGGCGACAATAGAGGCGCCTGGCTTGCGGTTGAACATATTGT
>Ga0154523_178_pt1 | contig 28169 bp, 25 predicted proteins | sample RifGroE2_FD_105666 | JGI IMG/M metagenome (GOLD analysis project Ga0154523, IMG submission 105666) | Gammaproteobacteria bacterium GWE2_42_36
AAACCGACCAAAAACCGAGCGCGATCCAGACTTGTTGAATAAAATAATAACCGCCTTCACTTTGACCATGCGTTAAAAAAATACCGAGCCTGGTCAACCAGCCAATCACCCACGGATTTTTATCATAGCCCCAATCGAGCTGTTGCGCCCATACGAAGGCTTCGATGACATCATGCGAAACAGCATTGCGAATCCATAAAGGCGAAAACGTCCACAGCACAACATGCAAAATTAAAATCGCATAAAAAAAATGGGATAAGGTTTTGGTAGAATAAATGGTGTCGCGCATAAATTTCATATCATAAAAAAAGCGTATTCTAGCTGGCAGCGCATGGAGGATCAAGGGTTCGCATAATGAGAGCACGGTAAGCGCATCTAAAATTGGAATAAGCTATCGAATGTCATCCCGTGGCTGCGGGACCCAGAAAAAAAGTAGTCGCGCTTAATCAGCATCCCTGTCTCTCGGGCGGCCTTTGTGGGTGCTCAATCTCGAACATTCATCGCACAGAACAATGATTGTGTTGACCTAAAACCCCTTATCCAAAATTCAGGAAGGTGATTTCCTCATCAGCGGTGAAGACTTTTCATCTGGAGAAGCTGTGGGTGCAGAAGGAAGCTTCTCTTTCGGTTGGCATAGCGCACTCAACTGCCTCGCCAATTCTCCGCCACGAGTAGCACTTCCAGTCCAGCCATGTCCATTGTAATCTTGACGATTGAGCTCTCTTCGATTACGACCCATCCAAAGAGAGCGAAAGAAAGCTAAGAACTTATCCCACGCCGGATGCCGATGTGTTTCTAATGTTTTCTTGTTTTCTGAATTTGTGAGCACCTCATGGCATCGCTCTAGTCGACGCTGCATTTCTTGGCTAACATATCGTGCGCCAGTTTGACCTGCCGCTTCTGTTGATGGAGTTGTTGTGTTCGCGGGTGCAGAAGAGTCGGAACCTGTTGTTGAAGGATGCGCGTCTACTGTCGTCGAAGAAGTAGCAACGGGCGGCGTCCCTCTCAGTGCCGCTAATAGCTGCCTAACAACCGCTCTCTTTTGATCCAAAAGACTCGCCTCTTTTTTTTGTGGAGTGTCTTTTGAATCATTTCCAATAGGCTTTTCTGCTGGTTCGGTTGCAGTCATTTCTTGCTCAGTTGCGTTCGCTTGATCTGTCAGATTATCCTTTATTCCCAAATCTTTCGCATAATCTTCTAAACTTTTTAGCATTTCTGCAAAGCACTTGAGCGTTTGGTATTCTGTAGATTTATACAAATCCGGTAATGAAGAGAGGTAGAATATGGGTGGATCTCCCGCAAGCACTTGCGGAAAAAAGGCGGCATGTTCGCTGAATTTTTTCGGATCCCATCTGCGAAAGCCACTGTTTTGGTCATAGTGAAGAGTTTTATCAAGCGTTCCTTTACTCAGCTTTCCATCAAGCCCCAATTGCCCCCCTGTGTAACATCCGTCATATCCACGTCCATTAACATAATAATGGCTAATGGAGGAATCAGCGCCTGGTGCAGCGGTGGGATCTTTGTCAGATGCGGCAACGAAGGAATCAAAAACTTCTGTTATAACATCATTAAAATATCCCTTTTGCTTTGTTAAGCCAAGCATATCAGCAAAATATTTCTTAAGAAATTTTTCTCGAGAAAGATCTAAGTCTTCAGCCATGTTTTTAGAAAACCTGACCATCATTATCATATCAGACTCTTCAATTATTTTATTTCACATATTTTAGGATACATCTTACAACAAATATTCAAAAATTGAAAAATTTGTGAAACAAAAAAAGGGGGAAAACTCCCCCTTTTTTATTACAACAACAAATTATCTACGTTGAGGTCCTTCAATTTTTGCCACGGAATCAGCTGCTTCCTTAAGCTGACTCGCAACAACCTCTCCTTTTGTGCGACAGAGTGGACTGCCGTGAAGTCCCAAACGGACAAGGGGAACGATAACCGTAAAACATGACAAAATAGCACAAAAAACATCGAACGCCTTATGCCGATGTTGTTGAAGCGCTCTCAGTAAATCAGTTGGTTTATTTTTATCACCATAAAGCTGACCACGAACAGCGGCAATTCGTTCTGCTATTGATTTCTTCTCCCCTTCAGGCACTGCTGACTCTTTCACAACTTGTGCGCCAACTAAGGTATTTAACAGTCCACCTACACGATTTAATTTATCGTCTAACTCTAGCTTATTTTTACCTGTCGCTTTGTAACTAAGGTTCTGAAGATGTTGATGGTATTCATTCAACACGACCACCATTTGCGCGTATTGTCTAAAAGCAGCAAATTGCGGTGACTGAAGACACCGAGATATATCTTGTTGGCTTGATTTACCAAGGTCGATTTGTGTGCCATTCGCTGTGTTATATGCTGCAACGGTGTCGATTATGCCCTGGTGGATGACTAAATTAAAATCACTGAGTTTAACACTCCCTTCTCTTTTAAACAGGGCACCTAATCCAGTTGCTCTTGTGATCTCTGTAATAACTTGCTCGCTTTTATCTTCTTGCACGGCTGCACCTGAGGTCACAGCTACTGGTAGCGCTTCGGTTGATGGTACCTCTGGTCTGGTGGACGCTTCTGCGTCTGACGATGGTCCCGGTGTTGGGGCTCGAGGCACGCTTGCGCTTTCTGTTACTAGTGGCACTACTACTGCATCTCCAGCTGCCGATGATTCCGCTGGGGGTGGCACTTCACCTGTTAACTTGTCGTTTTGTGTTACGCCTTGTATAGATTGCATAAATACTCCTTACATATAAATAATCTTGGTTTATTAAAATGAAAATAATTTTCAATTTGACATTATTTTCAGCTTAATAGTGTAACAGCGAAATCTTAAGGAAAAGTTAAGGAAAAATTTCTTATCGCATATTTTTTGTGCGCCGAGTTGACTCATAATAAACCTAACCGAAGGAGGATGATTTAGGGGATAAAAAGAGCAACGTTGACTCATAATTCATATAACCGAAGAAAAGGGGGCGAGCTGACTCACAATAAACCTAACCGTCCGGAACGCATAATGGTGTTCGCGCAAGCGGCACAATACCAATACCGCTTAATCCTGAAAAATCTATGTTACGAGATTTTTATTGCTTTGATTTGGATTTTGAGATAAAAATAATCCTTCTTCATGCACATTGCATTTTCTCTGTTTTTTTTCACTCTCTATGCCTTGCCACAGCAGCAAAAAATATGCCCCTGTCATTGATATTTTAAATACGATGCTTTGAGCGCCCCTAAAAAGGCTGCCACTTAAAAATCACGATTTTAAAAAATACGGAGAAAATAATATGTCTTCACAGACAGCTCAACAAGGCTTTACGCTCATGGAATTATTGATCGTCATCGCGATTGTCGGCATTTTATCCGCTATTACGATCCCCTCTTATCAACACTATTTGCGACGCGCTCGATTCACTGAAGTAATCATGGCAACAACACCTTATAAAATGGCTGTGGCTTTAGCGCTTCAAGAAGGTGATCCCATCGCTGAATTAGCCTGTGGGATCGATAACATCCCCGCGGCGCCAGCTGCTACAAAAAATCTGGCTCAATTAGATATTCAACAAGGCGTTATCACTGCTACTGCCACTACTGCTGCTGGTGGATACACGTACGTGTTGACGCCTGATGCCGTCGGCAGTCAGTGGGCCGTCAGCGGGACGTGTCTCGATGCAGGCATTTGCAAAGATTAAAAGTGAGAAATTTGAATTTTGGACAATAGGGTTAATATTGAATCTAGCGGTTGCTGCCGTTGGATAACACTAATGAAAGCATGGCAAGGACATGACATGCCGAGCATCTACAGATAATACGGATGTCCACACAGGCTAAAAATGAGACTATAAAAGGAGGCTGAATGAACGCCATCGAACAGCAATTACTTGATCAACGCTTACTTGATATCGATACGCTACAGCAAATAAAAATCAACCTTCAAGGAAAAAGCTTGCTCTGTTATTTAGCCGATAAAAAAATTATTTCAGCGGCGCATGTATCACAGCTATTATCCAATATATTGCAATTGCCGATCGTCCCATTAGCAAAAATTACGCGCGATGAAAATTTGCTTTCTTTATTACCCTATTCGCTCCTTGAAGAGGCACTTGTTCTCCCCATAAGTCGCGCCCATATGCAGTTGGATTTAGCCATGGCTGATCCCAGCGATCGACAAACCATCAATACCGTACAGTTTTTGACGGGATGTGTCGTCCAGCCGTTACTGGTGAATTTCGATGAACTCAAACAATGCATTCGCCAAACTAGCACTTCCTATGAAACGCAGTTACTACACCACTATTCAACAACGCAGCAACGATCAACAGTCGCGCTCGCGCAAGAATCCATCGACTTGCCCGATGAACCCGTCGTAAAATTTATCAATTATATTGTTGACTTAGCGGTTCAAAAAAACGCCTCGGATATTCATGTCGAGATTTATGCGACGGATTACCGAATTCGTTTTCGTCAGAATGGATTGTTATACGAAATCACTAAACCACCCCGTGAACTAGCGCAACGCTTAATTGCGCGATTGAAAATCATGGCAAATCTTAATATTGCTGAAAAACGTATTGCCCAAGATGGCCACTGCAAAATCGTGACCTCACAAAAAATTTCCATGGATATCCGCGTCAATAGTTGTCCAACATTGTATGGCGAAAAAATGGTCTTACGCTTATTAAACAGCGATAAAAAATTGAGAAATCTCGAAACAATTCACTTACTTGATCACCAAAAAAAATTGCTCACGCAAGCCATTCATCAACCCCACGGGTTAATTTTAATTACTGGCCCAACAGGCAGTGGAAAAACTATGACGCTTTATGCGATTCTGCAAGCGCTCAACAGTTCGGAGAAAAATATTTCCACCGTGGAAGACCCCGTTGAAATTCATCTCAGCGGCGTTAATCAAGTCGAAATCAATCCAAAAGCAGGACTCACTTTCGCCAATACATTGCGTGCTTTTTTACGTCAAGATCCCGATATCATCATGGTCGGAGAAATACGAGATACAGAAACAGCCGACATTGCTATTCGCGCCGCACAAACCGGTCGCCTTGTTTTATCAACACTACATACCAACCACGCGTTAGGTACGCTGACGCGTTTGCGCAATATGCACATTGAGCCTTATAACATCGCGAGCGCAATTACTTTAGTCACCGCGCAACGCCTGGTTAGAAAGTTATGCCCCTATTGCAAGCAACCTCAGTCACTCCCTTCAAAAATCATACAACAATTCGCTTTAGATCCAGATCTCCCTTATTTTCAAGCCTCTGGCTGTGATCAGTGCGAACAAGGCTATGCTGGACGCCTGGCTATTCATGAGCTATTACCCCTGCATGAATCGCTCATCAGTGACTATTTAATGGATCCTACTCAAAAGAATATCACGCCCTATTTTATGACGCTCCAACAAACCGCGCTCGAACAAGTGAAAGCGGGCATCATTTCTTGGCAAGAAGCTGCGCGTATTGTGTTTGATCGAGGAGATGACATGGCGCTATGTTAAAGAAACTATGGCCGAAAAACAGCCTTAAAAAAAACACCCTCACGCAGCGATTGCGCGAAATAACTGTATTATTTTCAGCCGGCATTTCACTCTTACAAACTTTACAAATGATCAGCGAAACCGCTCAAACTAATCTTGAAAAAAATTTATTTAAGACAGTTCGCCAATTGATCGAAACAGGTCTCTCACTCTCCGAAGCGCTCGAGCATTTCCCAGTTCAGTTTGATGCAATCACCTGCGCCCTCATCGCAGCAGGAGAAACCTCAGGCACCTTAGAAATGATGTTGAAACGCATTGTTTCCTGTCGGGAAAAAAAACATCAATTTTATCTTAAAATAAAACGGGCCTTATTTTATCCTATTTTATTGCTCATCACCGCCTGTCTAACCATCCTGTTTATGTTTACTTTCGTCATCCCTGCCTTTGCGAACTTGTTCGCCGATTTGGGTGGGCAATTACCGGCGCTCACCCAATTTTTTATTGATAGTGCGGGATTCGTCATTCATGGCGGCTGGCTAATCGGCCCATTACTGATCATCGGGCTTTTCACTTTTCATGAGCTCAAAAAATATTCACCCCGCTATCTCGTCTGGGCAGATCGTTTCCGATTAAACTGCCCTCTCTTCGGCAACCTATACAAAAAAACAATCATACAAGGATTCTGTCAAAATTTATCCACGATTTTATCGGCTGGGATTCCGCTGTCCAAAGCGCTTTCTTTGATCACGGAAACCCTCTCCAGTCACACCTTTAAAATCAATCTACAACACGCTTATAACGCCCTACAACAAGGCCTAACCTTTCATGAAACACTACAAGAAACACAACTTTTTTCGGATCAAATAATCCAAATGGTTGCTATTGGTGAAGAAGCAGGTAAACTCGACGACATGCTGGAAAAGATCGCCGAGATTCGCGAACAGGAGATTGAGCAATTTGTTGAATTATTAGGACAAATGCTCGAACCGCTGATCATTGGATTGTTGGGTTTAGTGGTCGGGAGCATTGTCTTGGCAATGTATCTGCCGATAGTCAAATTAGGTATGGTGGTGTAAATGTTCGAATATATCGCAGCCCATACAGGGTTGTATATTTTATTGGTCAGTGCGCTCGGATTGATTGTAGGCAGTTTTTTAAATGTGATTGTCCACCGTCTGCCGGTTATGCTGGAAAAAAATTGGCACCAGCAGTGCATGGACTATCTGAATCAAAGCACGCCAGCTGAAGAAACCATCACACAATATAATTTACTTTATCCTGCTTCACATTGCCCGAAATGTTATGCCAAATTACATTTATGGCACAATATCCCAATCATCAGTTATCTCTTACTCAAAGGTCGGTGCGCCTTTTGTCAAGCGCCCATCCCCTTGCGCTATTTTTTGGTCGAAATCATCTCGATGGTTTTATCCGTCATTGCCGCATTAGAGTTTGGACCCTCTTATGAATTGCTAGCTGTGCTGATACTCACCTGGTTTTTAATTGTGATTAGCTTTATTGATATTGAACATCAAATTCTCCCAGATGTTTTAACAATCCCACTCTTGTGGCTGGGTTTATTATTTAACTGCTGGAATTTCTTTACAACAACGCACGACGCTATTTTGGGCGCTATTTTTGGTTATTCATTTTTCTGGGTAATCGACAAGCTATTCAAACTGATCACGCATCAAGAAGGCATTGGCGAGGGCGATTTTAAATTACTCGCAGCCAGCGGCGCATGGCTAGGATGGGAACTGCTCCCATTCATCGTTCTTTGCAGCAGCTTGCTCGGACTGATTGTAGGATCATCGGTATTATTTGCTAAAAAACAATCCAGAAAAACACCGATCCCCTATGCTCCTTTTATTGCCATAACCATTTGGGTTGGCGCTATCTGGGGCTTTGATATTACACGAGACTATTTACAACTTTTTGGTATTACGTGGGCTAATGTCTGATTTTGTTGTTGCATTAACAGGCGGTATTGGATCGGGGAAAACGACCATTGCTAGCCTTTTCTCACATTTTAACATCGATATCATCGATGCCGATCAAATTACTCGGGAACTGGTTGAGCCCCATACGCCGTATTTCAATGAAATCGTTAAGCGTTTTGGTAAAGAAGTGTTAAATACTGAGGGACGCCTCAATCGAAAATGGCTCCGGGCGAAAATATTTTCGGATAATAATGCGAAGCTTTTCTTGGAACATCTATTACATCCCGCCACTTATGATATTTTGCGCACTCGAGCAAAAATGGCCCTTTCCCCTTATTGTCTCCTCATGATTCCGCTCTTAATTGAAACGTTACCCGATCCACGATCTATTGCTGATCGCATTCTCGTTGTGACGTGTCCGAAATCTGATCAAATCGACCGATTAAAAATGCGCGATCAACTCGATGCAATTCAAATCGCAATGATTATGCAAACACAAGCATCCGATGAAGAACGACTAAAATTTGCCGATGATGTCATTGAAAATAACGAATCGATTTCTCAACTGGATCCAGTTATTTTGAAACTACATCAAAAATACTTACAAACTGCTACTACAAAAAAGCAGACAACTTCTTTGCATGGATAAAATTTCTCATCGCCCTCAGAAAAAATTTAGCCAAAATTTTTTGGTAAACGAATCCATCATCGATGAGATTATCGCCCATATTCAACCGACAGAAAAAGACCTTATCGTTGAAATAGGCCCAGGACTGGGCGCGCTCACGACGGCATTACTGTCGGGGGCTAAAAAAATAACCGCTATTGAGTTGGATCGTTCCTTAATTCAACCGCTCAAAAGTACTTGCGAACCGTTCGGCCAACTCGATCTTTATTGCGAAAATGCCGTAAAATTCGATTTCTCGACTTTAGCCATCAACCATCAAAAAATACGAGTCGTAGGCAATTTACCTTATCACATTTCAACGCCGCTGATTTTTCATTTACTGCAATTCCGTGCGCATATTCAAGATATGCACTTTATGCTGCAGGAAGAGGTAGTTGATCGAATGGTGGCTGCTCCCAACAGCAAAACGTATGGCCGACTAAGCGTGATGACTCAATATTATTGTCGGGTCGAAAAATTATTCACCGTGCCACCGGATGCTTTTTATCCAAGTCCTAAAGTGTACTCCGCTATTGTTCGCCTCATGCCGCATGAACAACTGCCTTATCCAGCAACCGACTTTAAACGCTTTGAAACGTTGGTCTTGCATGCTTTTTCTCAACGCAGGAAAACATTGCGCAATGCCTTAAAAAAGTTAGTCCCAGAAACGGTTTTTCATTCGCTTCACATCGACCCTCAGCAACGGCCAGAAAATATCGATGTGCAATCGTTTGTCGCTCTGGCTAATTATCTTGGCGGCTAATGAACCCTTGACGTTTCTTACGACTTTATTAACACAATATTCTATATTTTATTGATTAGAATTTTATTTCCATGATAATATGATTTTATGAATTTACGGTATTTTCAATAAGAGGCAATGCTTATGGTCAGCCAAGTAATATCAGTGACGGAAATAGCACGTCATTTTTCGGATGTATTAAATCGTGTAAGGTATCAGGGACAAAGTTTTGATATTAAGCGGGGCAAAGATGTAGTGGCAAAAATAGTTCCCGTTCGCCCTTCCATGACTACCTCTCGGTTTAAAGAATTTTTATTAACATTACCTACATTAGATGAGGAAGATAGAAAAGATTTTCTAAAAACAATTGAAGAAACCCGTGAATCAATGAAGGACATTAAAAACGTATGGGAATAGTGGTTGATACCTGTGTTTTTGTACAGGCAGAAAGAGCGGGTATTTTTCCTGCTTTAGAACAATTTGAAGAGAACATTTACATTAGCGCCATTACGGTATCTGAGTTATTAGTCGGTGTGCATCGAGCTAATACGGCGGAAAGGCGCATCAAACGCAAAGCGTTTGTCGATGCGATAGTAACAGAAATTCCTATACTAGATTTTACGGCCCAGGTTGCCAAAATCCATGCTGAAATTTGCGCGGCTCTTCTGGACAAAGGGCAAACCATAGGCGCTCATGATTTACAGATAGCGGCGGCAGCATTAACGCATAATTACAATGTATTAACCTATAACCACAGTGAGTTTTCACGGGTTCCTGGGCTACTTTTAATAAATACTTGATTGTGGCTATAATTTTTTCATGCCATCAAACAAATCTTGTTTTGTCTATTTGCTTTATTCGCCTTTAAAAAAAAGATTAGCCAATGTACGAGAGAACATTTGAGCTTGCGCTTTATTTAAACTTAAAACCTTAATTCACATCAAGATCAGCGTCCCATTATCGAAGAGACGCGGCAGTCAAATATCTTGCATTAGGATCTTTACTATACGTGCTTAAAATATCCTCTAAGAGTTGATCGATTAAACTGAGCGTACTAAGATTTTCAATAAACTCGCCTTTCTCTTTCATCGTCGCCAGTCGCTCTTCCAAAACGGGTCGAACACTCCCCGCCGGAAATAAGTTAGCGAGTACATGCCTGGCTTCTTTATGGCCTAGTTTCTTATATAATTTATTACGAATATTCGCATCTTCTGCCGTCGTGCTAAATGCCCACAACTCAATGGGGCCGATGGTGCTCGTTAAAAGCTGTACGTTAGGTCCAATCGTCGTCGAAAATTGTGCCAAAAAAGTCGCCCCACTGGCTCGAGGCCCGTGTACGCGAGTTCGCAAAGCGTTTTGTGCCGTTTCTGTTAATCCAAAAACTTCAGAAGAACGTTGAACCGCCTGAGCCGGGCCCGCATCCATAATAAAAATATTAGTCGCAAATTCCACCATGACTCGATCAAAATCATCCAAAGATTGAGAAATGAGCGCTACCTGAACATTCCACTTTCGCCCTTCGCGCATATCTGTAATGACTTGCTCTCGAATGGCTTGTGATTTTGCGGTACGATGAAATTCATCATACACCAGCCGTTTAGGATCTTCTTGAATTTGAGAAATACGTTCATGATGGTAAGCCTGATATTGTGGCATCATGTCTTCCACATTTTTTTCCGTCAAATAATAGTGTCTTGCTAGCGTATAACGCGCCAGCATGTACATCACCGCGGTTTGTCGATCTGCTGCATCGCCCCCGCTTTTTGCGACCTCATCCAAATCTAAAGAAACAATACGTGCATCACCAATATCAAAACTCGTCACGCGAGATAAAATAGGATATTCCCGCACCGCGCTCGAAATCATGCGTCCAAAAGTTGAAATCAACGTTTCTCCAGTCGGCGTTTTGACTTGGCCATAAAGGTCTTCAATCGCATGCGCACGGCAAATAGAAGCTGCATCCGCTAATAATGGCATCGCATAACGCTGCGCCAATGTCGCTTCATGGATGAAGCCGGCCATAAATAATGCATCCGTCACTTCCCACCAAGTCGTCCGCTCGTCTTGAATGAAATCAATTTCCGCTAAAATACCATCAATCACCGGTTCAATTGTGAGTGTGTATAAACGAGCACTACCCTCTTCGGAGAAATTTTTATACAGTTCATTTACCACCAATCCCGCCATATCAGAAATGCCATCATACGGTTGAGTGGCGCCTAATGGTGTCGCCAATAAGGTCAAAAAATTAACCAAAAAACTTCTTTCTGAAGGCGTCGGATAACGACTACCCAATTGTGTATCAAAAGGATTAATCGAATAATCTCGTGTCATGCGCAGGCGATGATAAGCGACATAGTGCCGTTGTTCTTTCGGCAAGGCTTCTTGAATCAATGAAATTAATCCGCTACTGGATGGCCCAATATCAATAATCGCTATGCGAGGTAATCGCTGAATGCCGGCCGCTAAACAAAGGGCTAAATTAATCGTGTTAGAAAATACCGATTTACCTGATCCAGGACGCGCATACAAAAGATCTATCCACGTTGTCTGTTGACTCGAGCCAGGTTGATACGGCCACGGTTTTCCATCAGGCGTTCTAAGCAAGACAGCGCCATGCTGCCAAGGCGAAGCGGGTCGTGTAAAAGGTAACAGGTACATCACATCATGAAAGGGTGCGATAGAAGCGATCGCCATGCTATTGGTTGTTACCGCTAACATACTCGAGACGGCGCCTGCAAACGCATCGCCCGAAATTTCAGAAACCGAACAACTTCCCCATCCTTCCACCGCTCTTGCTAATTCCGCCGCTCTTGTTCGGAGAAGCTTAGTCTGCCCTTCATCTGCCCACGTCGCTAAAGAAACACGCAATTTAACAACGGCATCATCCGTATTGATGTCGATATATTGCAACATATTAGAGGCATCCGAAATAAGACGATTCGTTGATGCCGCAAAACTTAATATGCTGGCAATCATGGCTTTAAATCGCAACGTGCTCGCTGCATTTCCTTCTACAAAAAATGATATTCGCCAGGGAATATTAGCGTGTAATACACGATTAAATAAATGGGTAAATGTTTTAATTTCCTGCGGGAATAAATCAATAAACAATGACGAGTAAATGCGATCGCCAATGCGGCAGGTGCGTAAATCTAAGGTTTCCGCATCTCGAGGTAAAATTTGTCGACCCAGTGACGGCCATAGCAATCCAGAAATATCACCCGCGACGGTGCTGACCTCTCGAGGGGGGATTTTATCGCCGGGCAAAACAGGTTCCCATTCCGTATCGGTAAAAGTAGGATCGGCAATTAAACGCGCGGCGCGAATAGCCTCATGAACCTCTAAAGCACGGCAAGACAACCCGCTCGAATTAAAATCAGCAAGAACCGCATTGGTAAAAGAATGGTGCTCATCTCGCAACTCTACATTGGCCGCTATCACATTTTGAGACTGCTTAGAAGGAGGGATTTGATTCTCTTGAATTGCTTTCAATTTTTCTTTTGAAGCCCGTTTATTCTGCTCAGAAGTCAACAAAAAGGGTCTCGTCCATAACACTAAATAAACCTTCTCTGAGCCGCAATAACGGCTCATGTAGTTGACTCGCTCAACAAATAAATCTTCTAAATCGAGCTTTAAACGTTCGGCAGTTTCTCTAGCGGGCTGCAATATATTTTGCAATTCCTGTTGCACAGCCCCTGGCTCATAAGAAAAAAGAAATTGAAATGCATGCCCTGGACGCTTTAATGATGGACGAATAGTCAAGGCGATTTGCTCGCGAATTCGGTCGAATTCTTCATTCCCCAATAAATAGGTAATCCCTTGAACTTCCAATATGGAAATTAACGAACCATCTCGCGAAACCAAGGTGAACTCATCGTCAGCCGTTTCCAAATCGCAGTAAGACTCTGTTGTGTATTTAAACGATGTGCCAATCCACGCAAAAAAACTATCGATATTCTCGAAGATTTTATTAATAAAATTCATATATCCCTATTACCCTGCTTTATTTGAAACAAGCTCCTCAGCAGCGGAGGCAGCCCAACGCTCTAACTGAGTCTTAAATCTCGCATAAGAAGGTAATAAACGCAAATTCATTAAGAGAGTTTCTGAAACTTTTTTCTGTTGATCTGATTCGTATTCCAATAAAGCCCGGCCAAAGACATGAGGATCGCCCATGCCCGGACCAAATTTATCTTCAACCAATTGAGATCTAAATTTCAAAGTACGATAAATATTTTGAGCTGTTTCACGATAACCGGTTCCATTCGTCATCGCACAAAAAATGACATGGCAAAAACTATTCAATTCCACTTGCGACATTTCGGGTAAATAAATCAAATGTCCCCCGCCAAAACCGCCTTGCCCAACTTCTTGTACAAAAAAACATTGCGCGCAAAAACAACAGGCCGTTACTAAATTGGAAGAGCGATTATGACGATAATCGCCATCTAGGTTAACAACATCTTGATATTCTTTTGCTTGGAATCCGCAAAATTGGCAAGCATAACGATCCCGAGCGAAAATTTTATCTCTCAATGGTAAAAAGGCTGGATCCGCTTTACGCCTAAGGTAAAGTGGCCAGCCTTCTTGATTAATCGCTAATGCTAATTGCTGCATGACATCACGAGCAATGTAAAATAATCAACATTAATTTGATTACGTTGTCGACACACAGTCTAATGTTGTTCCAGTAACAGAAATAGGCGCTTCGCCAAATATTTGGAATCCAGTGCCTCTAATCAAGTAGGGTAAAAACATTAAACAAATCGCCAAGGCCAACAAGGAGATAGCTGCACCGATGGGGACTTGGGTTGGATTGTCTTTATGTGCTTTGAATTTCAAGATAGAGCCCACAGCAAACCCAACGCCCGCTAAAACACAGGTTCCCGTAATGACTTTCTCGAGCGGGGTATAAGCCCCCGTTACCTTGCTCAAAATTCCACTCAAAGTTGAATCCGCTGCTGCATAAGCGGCTATAGAATAAAAACCAGTAACAATCAATGTTGATAGAGACATCAACTTTAATAGGGGATAGATTTTTGCCTTTCTACTTTCAAGTTTCATATACATCTCCTTCAATAAAAAACTTCAATGACAATGAAAGTATAACATAAAATCTTAGTCAAAAAAGGCTTTTTGATTGCTACGAGGTAAAAAATGTATTATTTAATATATTAAATACGCCAAAAACATTGATCGATAAAACACCGCAAATAATCAGTGTGATTGCTCGGCCAAAAGAACCCTGTTGGCCGCCTTCCGCGGATTGACTTAACAGCAACCATCCTCGTATGAAAGACAATAACCCCACAATTTGAACTACCGTCCCCGCTGCACGTATTCCTTCATCCAGCTCTGTTGAAGAAGTTCCCCCTGCATACGCCATAGGCGTGGGTGCATTGAAAAAACTATTCAAAAGGACATGAATGATACTGGGCACATAAAGGATCATGACGGCAACAATCAGGTTAACCACCCCTTTTTTAAAATCCGGGGCCGATGATGACATCATACGAAAATCAGCATAACTCTTAAATTGAAAAATTGCTTTAGCAAAAATTGCAACGCCGATAACAACACAAGCGCCCGTAATAACCTTTTCGAATTCATTGGCATACTGAACAAGCGTCGCTAAAAAAGTATCTAAATTAATTTGATCCATGCGCGTAATGCCCTGTTAAAAAAATGATCTAGTTAAGAGTCTAGACCATAATTAATCTGCCTGCCAGAATTTGTCATAATAGCGCCGCTATAAGCATCAATAGAAGCCACTTTTCCGTACCCAGGAATATCATCGCCAACAGCGACTGTCATCGTTGTACCATCAGCTGCATGCAGCCAAGCTCTACCGGGAATAACCGCTTGTACAAAATACTGTTTTATTTGACGTAAGCGGCTATTTTTAGCGGCCTGACTGTTTTTTTGATAGGTTAACAGCGCATCTTGCAACGATTTGTTATGCTTCACTTGATCGCTTAAATCACTGATCGTATTCTGCAAATCGGATAAAGTACTTTCCAATCCGGCTATTTTTTGCTCTAAAGAAACGGATCGCTCCCGATTGTCAGCGGCTTGCTGACGCAATAATTCAGTCAATTGCGTATTCTGTTGTTGTAATTGCGTCATTTTATCTGTCATCGCATTGTCTGTTGTAGCATTGTCCGCAATGCTAGGCGCCTGCGGCGATATCGATTGAACAGGCACTGTTGGCAATACAGACTGTTCCGGTTTTTGGATATCAACAACAACCCTAGCCTGCTTTAAGGGCTTCTGTGCCTGAGTGCTGGAAGAAAAAAACATCGTCATCAGCTTTAAAACAATCAATAATAAAAGCGCGCCGCCCGCGATAAAAACAACCCATTTTCTTTTATCGATTTTTTTGATAACAGGCTCTTCTGGCGATTCCGTCTTAACTTTCTCTGCCTCTTCATGCATGAGATCATTAGAACCATCTTCATCTGTCAGCTTATATTCAATGTCTTCGTGTTGGTCATCGTAAAAATCAGCCATACGACTTTTGCTCCTGTGTTACTAAATCCGATTGCTCTCTTCTGCTATTACAAATCAATTACTGCTTGCATCACTGTCTTGTTGCATTGCTTCTGGAATGCCATCTGGCATAACATCCTGCATAAATAAAATACCCAATCCCACACCCGCATCCACCGTAACAGTAGGTTTCATATTAAACCATTGCCCGCTGACCGTGGAAATCTGTTGTCCAACCTGCCCTAATCCTACTAAAAACTTGTCTGTTGGCGAGTAAGAAGGCTTTGCCGTAGTCGTTGTTTGATTATTATTGATCGTCGTTGTCCCCGATTGATTTATAGCACTGGCATATCCCTGTAAGAAATTACCGGCAAATAAAGAGCCCCATCGTATTAAGTAATGATTATCAACATGACTCGCTAATGCAGTACTTGCTGTATCGGGATTAATAGCGACCGCTGAGATGGTCGCATTTTTTGGCCAATTGTCTTTCATGAGCATATTGAAATTCAACATGACTCTCTGTCCATCTGGCGTTTGAGTCAAACTGCCTAACATTTTTGCGCCTTTCAATTTACCAGAAACAATGGTTGCCATAATAGGTCCTGGCCTATCACTGCTGACACCGGTATTGAGCACTGCAAACATGATAGTACCGGCTTTAACATAAGGAAATGCGCCCGCCATTTGAGAGGAAGAAGCGCCCCCTGACATTGCGCCTCCATCTGCGTCTTGAGAAGCAGGTGCAACAACCGTCGTCTGCACTACAGGTCGCCAACCCGTCAATAATGATTGAGCCTGGTTCTGAATGGCAGATTGTAAATCGGCTACTGCCTTTTGAGTATTGGGATCGCTTAAATCAACGGGCGGCTGCGCTTGCTGAGTAACGCCTGCATTTTCTGCTGGAGATAATTGCTGAGCGACGATACTGCCTTTTGTTTCTGCTGGGCTCATCTCTTTTTGATAAGCGTCTAACAACATTTTCGCTTGATCAGCAGTGATCTGACCACTTTGCACCAACGCATTGAGTTTATCCGCATATTCACGAGGAGGTAAGCCTTGACTCGTCAAAGCTTTCAATTGTTTTCCGACATTGGCATTTATTTTATTATCTTGCTGAAGTTGATCAATCAAATCACTCGTTTTCGGCGCTGGAATTAAAGCTTGTTGCGCACGATAACTAGCGCTCAATTGATCTGCTTGAGGTTGTGTTAAATTACCCGATTGCACCCATTTGTTCAGTTGATTCTGATAAGCGTCAACTGAAGGATGCGTATCAGTTAGCTGATGAAGCTGTGACGCAACAGCGCTCGAAATGGATCCTGTGCTAGCGAGTTGGTCAATCAACGAATGAGTTGAAGGAATAGAAGGCAACCCTTGCGCTTTTCGATAAGCATTCACCAAATCAAGCGCCTGATTGGGCGTTAACTGCCCTTGCTTCATGAGCTGCTTGACTTGCTCTGCATACGCCGCTGAATCTGGTTTGTCACTCGTTAATTGTTTCAAACTATCGGCTGTCTGTGCTGAAATATCCCCTGCAGCCAACATTTGTTGGGCGAGCACATCGGCCGCTCGGGTTTGATCAATGCCTTGTGCATGGCTATACGAGCCAATCAACCGCTTCGCCTGGCCGGCTGTGATTTTCCCACTGGTCACCAATTGCTGTATATTCTTCGCATAATCTTCTAAAGTGGGCTTTTGATCGGCTAGCGCATTCAAACTATCAGCAACCGCGGGTGTCATCCCTTCTTTTTCTACCATCTGCGCCGTCAACACATGAGGAGGCATCATGACGCTCATATCAGGCGCTGCTGAAAGAGAAGGAGAAGCAGTGGGCACAGTCACATTACTGGGACTCTTCTGTGAACGATAAGCGTTTAATAATTGTGCCGCTTGATCTGGCGTTATTTTTGATTGATTGACCAATGCGTTCAATGCGGCTGCATATCCTTCCGGTGATAAATCGCCTGAAGACAGTTGTTTTAACTGATCGGCAATAGGCTTTTGTATGCTTCCAGAAGCTAGCAATTGATCAATAACATCATTGGCCGTTGCGGGAGAGGCCATCGCGGTTTTAGCGGCATATTCTTGTTGATAGGTCGCTAATATTTTTTTCGCTTGATCAGACGCTAATCGACCATCTTGAACCAATAAGGATAATTGTTCTGCACACTCAGCCGGTGGAATATCTTGCTTCACAAGGTCGGTTAAGTTGCTACCGACAACGGGCGAAAGATCTCCCGTAGAAACCATCTGCGTAATCACGTTTTGCGTATTTGGGCATTTTTGTGTATCGCAAGCCCCAGGAGAAGCATTAGCCGAAAAAGAAGCGGAACCATTGCCGGCCCCTTCCCCACTGAGCAATGCTGTAGGGATAGAACTTTGCCCTGTCGCTAAAGCACGTTGTGCACTATCTTGATTCGATTGAACAACGGCATTCAAGTAATGAGGAGGCAACTTATTACTATCGCCTGGAATAGAGCGAATTCGAGAACCCAATTCGGGTAATTGGGTTGGATTATTTTCCGAAGATCCTCCAACCGATTGGTAAATACCAATTAAAATACCGAGAACAAGCGTCACCGAAAAAATAATAATGACGACTCTAAATTTTGTTTTTTTCAGTAAGTCTTTAAAGTTGATCATCGGTCAATCCTTCAAAATTAATCGTGGTTGGCTCACCGTATTTTGAAACAATAATCGAAGCTGTTTTTCCCATTTCATAGGCCTTTGTTCCATCTGAATTTTTCATTACAGAAATCCATCCCGGCGATAACAAAGTGAGACGAGTACGAATATACATCCGTTTTTTTAAAGCCCATGCCACACAATCCGGGTCGCTACTATTTAAGACGGTAGCGCCAGCAGGGGTAATGCCATTTAAAATGGTTAATAAAGTGGTATTGACCGGTGAAAAATTCTTTTGGTTATCGAGTAAACTTTGAAGCCCGGATGGCGCGCCCGATCGGGGCTGATCCACTTGTAAGTCCGCTCGATAATCAACTTCTTGTTGCCCCGGAACTAAGGTAATCATAATAGGTGTGGGTAATCCTTTCAAATGGATCCCCATATTGCCGTACGTGTACATACTCATGGCCTGAATCATGAGCATATTTGAACCCGGCTGCCATTGAATATTAAATGCGCTTGAATTACCTAAATCGTAGGAATCAACCGGCCAAGGTGTTCCCGTATTGTCCGTAAAAAGAACAGACGTCACAAAACCTTCCTGTAAGCGAATAACGGGAGGATTAGATCCGGGTGATAAGCTAACGGGAATAACAGATAACACGGGCTTAGGCGGAGTGCCCGGCGTTGCAGATGCGGCTTGTTTAGTCACCGCCAACATATCTCTAAATTGCTTGATTTCATCCGGAGTCATCGGCATCGCACCCCGTGTTACGTTCTGAAAAGCTTGCTGCTGAATGGGACTAGCAGGTGGAAAAAGCGTATTGGGCGTATTTGGTGCGCTCACTGTATTGGTAACAGGGACTGCTGATTGATCACTCACTGGTGTTAATTGAAGTGTTGGCGGAACCGTCGAATCATTATCTGACACTGATGCAGCATATAAGTTAGAAAAATACGATACACTCGTGATGATGAGAGCTAATAAACTCACAAAGAGGTAATGTCGGCGCCCACTTTTCTTGTTCATAATAAAAAAATTATCCTTCGCCTTTAACTTCGAATTTGCGCGACAAATGAAGAAATCCCTACACCGGATATACTATCTAATGTGGAAATCCGCTCGATGGTCAGCGATATAATAAATGAATCATGCGCCGTTTCGCTCAAACTTTGATAACTAACGGATATGGGCACTTGAACTTTCCAAGTATATTTCCCATCTAACACATATTCATTTAAAACAACAGGCGCACTCGAGACGACTGCAGACAACATCAATTTTTTGCTTTCGACCATCGACAAATTACGCGAAGATTGCAAAGCCAATAAAAATTGACGCCACCCTTCTGTCGTAAAATACTGCCTTGATCCTTGCAATACGGTACGATAATTAAGAAAGTTATAAGTGAATACCGTCGTTACCGCTTGCGTTGCCCATTGAAGCACGGCATTATCAGTTAAATTCGGTTGATCCAAAGGAATCAGCGGAATAATACGGCCTGATTCTGTGGTCGCAAAATAAGTCGGTGCCGGCCTCGCATCCACAATCATAATAATAGCAACAACCAAACCCGCAATCGATAGCATGGCAACTATCAACAAAATAACCAGTTTTCGATAACTATCCCGATAAAAATCATTCCGTAACTTAACTACCTCTAAGGCATCATATGCCATAATCGATCTCCATCTCTTTTCAATAGCGAAACTATATAATACTCACCGTCATCTCTCAATACAAATCAGGCTCTCTCGTAAAAACTGTGAGAACAACACCCCTCCGTTTTTCATCGCTCTTACGGCAATTTATTTGTTTCAATCACGAGATAGTCTTTTGTCCCTGCCGGCAAGGAATGACTGGTGGCATAAATCATGCGCGCATGCACACATGCTTTCCACAAATATTGCACAACGGCATCTGCTTGTTGTTTGCCATATGCTTGGTTTTCCGCATCTGTCATAAAGGCGCCCGAATAACCCGTAACTTTGATCGTAATTTTTTGATAACAAGATAAAAAGTCTGCAATCGCCTCCATCGTATCTGCGGATTTTACCGTTAACGCCGTTTGCCGTCCTTCAAACAATTGATCGGATGCGACATTCAAATAAATGGCATCACCATAAAAACTAACCACGACCTTTTTTTTATGTAGCTTCGTTAAAAATTTACACTCTCTTGCTTGTGAACAAAATTCACCATACTGTTTTGGTGGAGGGGGTTGCGGTGGCACATGCGAACATCCCGTTATAAAAAATAGAAAACAGCTCGCCGCAAGCCATTTAAATCTGATGTGATGCATGCGTTAGTTCTCCCTTATTCTTTCATCTTATTGAATGATACGGCCAATTCATAAATCGTGCTCACAATTTTTGGCACGTCAGGCGATTCCGTAATAATCGGCGGATAACTCGTCGCCCACTGCATATCACGCGTCAATTCTGATGCGACCGTTTCGGCTTGTAACGTACTTCTTCCGAATAAGCGTTCCATCAATTCAATTTGCTGGGAGACCATTTTCTTCTGTAATAAAACTTCTGAGAAACCGGCTAATTGATCCTCTGGAATAATTTTTCGCGTCAACTCTGACAAGATGACTCGGGTGAAAATATCTAACGTTTCTGCTGAAGGCTCCACGGCCATCTCTTCTTCTATCGGCGTTTCAGTCGGTTGTTTCTCCGCCCCTTGATTAGAATACGCCAGTAACGCAGCGACGCCTCGCTCGATCAAGGTGGGAGAATCGCTCGTTTTCAGCGAATTGGAAATCAACTCGATATCCTGATTAAATTCTGGTGCTTTAAACTCAAAAGACTGCAATTCGATAATTTCAGATAAACGCTGCAAATGCTGCTCAAATTCAACGAGCGATTTCATCGTCGGCGATTCGATTCGTAAAAATTGATTGAGTTGCATACGCGCAGAAGGCTTGGGATTCGCATAAAATACTTTGGCGCGAACAATCGATGATTTAAAGAAAATATGCATTTCGCCTTCGCGTTGATCTTTTAAATCCAATAAATCAACCCGCGCTCGTTTCTCGGCAGAGGCGCTGCGCGCATCGCGATACGTGCTCGAAATGGCCTGCGCATCGGTCTGAAAGGAATCAACTTTCGTGACATAGGCTTCACCGGCCGTCTTATGAAAGAATTCCCACGTCTCGAGCGGATCTTCCAATTTCATCGCGATTTTAATGTTTGTATTCGCGCCGATGGACGCCGCTTCTTCTTTGGATGCTTTTTGGAAAGCGGGCAAATCTTGTCCAGCAAAAATAACAGAAAATCCGAGGGAACGCGCTTGCGCTGGAACGACGGCAAACCCTTTCACGGCATAATAACCATATTCATCTAAAATACATAAATAAGGCGTCGGCGCGTTTGTGGGTTTACGCAAAACCACATCGCGATATTCTCCTTCAACTTCTTCGCCCAAACCCGAGGCCATCATTGCTTTCAATGTCGCGATAATAATCTTTCCTAAATTCGCTAATTCATCGGGAGATTTTTCTAAGGCGGGCAATAACACTGCTAAAATACGACGATTCAAGACAACATCTCGCAAATCTACTTCCGCTAAATTCGTTCGCAAAATATGCCCGTAAGTATCGGCGAGTGATGTGAATACACGTGTCAATTGCATGGTAATAAATCCATGCTGTTCCAACACTTGCGACACCTGTTTGCCTTTTTTACTTTTATCATAACCGGGCAAGTTAATCACATAGTTGTACAAAGGCTCCAAAATAACGGGCGGCGCTTCAGCGAGAGTCACCGGCTCTTGATTGTCTCGAGGAAACATTTTATCGATCACAATAGATTCTAGCCGTTCCAGTCCAAAATAATTTCGTATGGAGTTTGCATCTAATAAAATTTTCCCTTTATCCCGCATGTATACCATAATTTTCATCAGCGCTTCGACAAAAGTAATCGCGCGGCCTTTCCACATGTCGCCATCCGGTGAGGCAGAACTTGAAGAATCCATCAAACTCACGACCAACTGAGACAACATGCTCGAGGAACCTTGTGAAAACGGATTGAGCGTGTTCGATAATCGTTTTGCTTGTGCGCCCACAATATCCCGCGCACCTGTCATGAAATTTAATACCAGCACATCATCTTCCCGACCCACGCTGCGCGCCATAGAAAATATTTTAGCAAATAAGGAATTATCTCCTTTACCGTCTACATAAATAAATCCGCTGCCAAACACCAATGAGTTATACGCTAAAGAGATCAGGGCTTCCGTTTTACCGCTACCAGTTGAACCGAAAATTAGCGTGTGCGTTCGCATATCATCATTATTAAACCATAATTCTTCTTCTGTTTTTTTCTCATTCCCATAAAAACAAATACCTCGCGCCATCCCCGGTTTATTTGAGCCTGGCCTTGGATCATTGTTATCGAGTATTTTTAAAAACATCGGAAGACGAAACGGCAAAGAAACTCGACGTGTGTAAGTATAAATAAAAATACCAATGCAAATAACGAGAATCAAATCTGCGGCGGGTGCAGCGACGGTCATGATGCCCACTACCGCCGCCAACATCAAAATCGCTGCATTACGAGGATTTTGAAAAAAATCATAAATACGTCTACCGAGCGGCCTCGTATCACGAATCAGCAATCCTGATTCTTGTTCCTGATATTTTTCCAGTCCACGAAGTCCACGAGCCATAAAAAATTAACTCTCTTTATCCGGATTGTATTTAATTTCTTTTAACGCTTGATCAAGTGCTTTTACCGCTTCATCAATCATTGGCGTAACGATTTTTCGCCCCATCTCTTTTTCTGCTAACCAATGCGCAAAAGGAGCGCTCACTTCAACAAAAGCAGTTCGTCGCCCCACACAGTTCAACATAAACCATAATCGTCGATCTAACGGCTTTAGCCATAAAAATTCTGCTGTTGCTAACACACCATCTAACCGAGCAAATTCTATAACCGAAGCCATAACCGTCAGCACGTAAGCATGCTTTTCTGTCACTTTGAGAATCTCTGGATGATTGATGTATTTTTTAAACAATCCTTCAACGTCTGAAAAATCGGGCTTTCCTTCTCCGCTTGAAGCAGATAATTTGTCTAAAAACGACCGTGATTCTTCGCTAGCGCGTAAAGCTTTTGCAGCAAATGCGGCAAATAAGGCCTTCACATGAATGGGTAATTTCTCTGGATTTGTCCACAGCGACCCTAGCTGCATTCTAAACAGTCGGATAGCTCGATTCTGCAATAATGTCACATTTGTGGTTTCCGCTTTACGCAACTGGCCCGGCTGAGAACCCACTTTTTCCAGCTGTAGTAGTTGATACCGTTTAGCAAAATACATCGGCTGCATGGCCATTGCCCAAGGGCCTTCATCAATATCAATTTCAATTAAATTGAGATTAACGACGGGCGTCAAATAAGGCCACACGGCTAATTGATGCTCCGTTAACGTCTTCATCGTATAACTATTCTTATATTTACCCAATGCGCTTTTAAAATAGAGCAGCATAGCCATTAACATTAACATGAGCGAAACAGGGATTTTTAAATAATGCCCTATCGTCGCTGCAATATTTTCAGCCTGATCCATCGTCACTGTCGCGGCCGGTGTGTTCAAAATGAATTGTTTGGTATCTTCTAAAGCCAGCGTGAAGAATTGAATCATATCAATTTCGACAAGCTTCACATGAAAATAAAAAGCGACGAGATACGTATGCCAAAAAAACCAAGCAATCAAAGAACCAATAATGAGCGCCATGGATATCCACACAGGACCCATTGCATTATAAGATTCTCCTTGTCCTCCGGAAGACGGCGCAGGTGGCATAAATTACGTTCCCTTTTCGATCAACCTTGAGATAGCATTAACATAACACACCTAAAAAACTTATCGCAAGTAACAATTGCCTTACTCGAGCGAATAGTTTAGCATCTTTTTCAAGTTTAATGGCCAAGAAGTGTACACTATGCCTTCGGCAGAAAAGGAAGCAACAAAAATATGTCCTCGATGTGGTATCCGAAAACCACTGATTGCTTTTTTGATTTCTTCAAAAGATCCCTCTTTAAAACAATACGGTGCTATCTGCCGCGAGTGTAAGCAACATGAAAAGCTCATCGCATGGCTAAAAACACACAAAACAGACGATGAGGATGAAGGTTCTGGCGGAAAAACGAAACAACATGGTATCAATTACTATACTAAATTACTGATGCTGCAAACCGAGCAGTCGATAGATAACGCCGCTGAAACAGAGAAAAAAGAATTAAAGCAAACGGCGGATATCCTACAAAAAGAAATCGAAGAAATCTTTCAGCAAACCGGTAAAGAAAAATCGCTCCAGGCGCGCCAACAAGCTGAAGCAGCAAAAACGAAACCATCGAAATTTGCAACAAGATATCCCTTATCCAGTGAATGGCATAAAATCCCAACGATTACAGGCGCCCATGCAAATTGGGTTGAGTTATTCCGATGGCTGTTGAATTTTCCGCCTGCTTTTCTAAATCCTGGTATGCAATTTTATAAAGTCATGGTACAAACGTTACGCTATGCTCATATTGTCTATCTTCATACTCACCTGCCAAACAATCCGAGTATAAACAAAGCGTTCTTTCACCCGCCTGCTGCTCAGACTGGACAAAGTGATGCAAACAAAACTTTGTCGAATCCATTGAATATTCAGCCCAACCGAAAATTCTAGTAACCCGAATTCGGAATAATCTTTGAGAGGAAGTTATTATTTCGCGTGCTGAATATCATTGCAATCTAAACCCACCTTCATCACAAATAAAAATACTGTTTGCGGTTCTACCCCCGCAAGCAACTTGATGCAAGTCGGGGGAAGAAATCCTAAAAATCAGCTCTAAGACAACCCTTTTTTTAACGCTTGTTGAGCAGGATCAAAAAGAGAGTTCATGTCGTTCGACACAATCGCCCCCCTCGTTTGCATCAGCAAATCTCGAGTGCCTACTAAGATACCCGATACGGATGCGGCCATTTCTTTGAAGCCCACAATGGTGGTCGCCATCTGCACTCGGATTTGACCGGGTATAGAAAGAAAATCAACAATCCCCTCTATGAAACTCGTTAACTGGTCGCTCACTCCCATTTGCTGGAGTTTTAATGATAAAACCTCCGTCGCTATGGCCGCCATATCCGTCAGAGAAGAAATACCGCCATCTTGTGTTCTCGAAAGAATTTCCGTATAAATACCGAATTCAACGTTAGACAAAAGCGCATCATAATGCGCCATGGTCGCAGTAAAATTAATACCTTCTACCGTTCCCTCTGCGCTTTTTGGCATCACCATGCCCGCATCCTGATCAACAGTGCCCATATAATTGGCACTATATTGCATCGCCGTTACCAGACTGGGCGCCAAATCTGACCATTTCTGGCAAATATTGAGATTAACAAAATCATCAATGGAAAGCTTGGTTATAGCATCGAATCCAAGATTCGTCTTTGTATAGATAGCGGCCGCCATACTTCTATTATCCATGGGAGCCGCATTGGGCGGTAATGTGCTAATCAATATTTTTTTCGCAAGAGGAGACATCGACGAAAGACACGTCTTGAAGTTATTCGATAAGGTTGCCGCGTTACCCCTCAACTTATTTTGCCAGGCAGGCAGCTTCGCAATGAAATCGCCTAAATTTTGTGCGTCTGGAGGAAGATTAGCCGCCTGAGCGGAAGGGAAAGTCGTTGTAATCGCCGTCTTAAGCGTATCACCGATACCGGACCCAACCCAACTGCATTGTATAGAATCATGCCCCTTAATAGAATAAGGACCGCCGGCATTAAGGCCGGATAAATGCGCCGTGGTACACAACACTTGAAGCAGCGCATACTCAATCGTGTTAATGAAATCTGTAATAGGATCTGTCACAGCCGCTATCGCTGCATCAATTTTCGCCGTAAAATAGCTTTGGATACTTGTTTCTATAGGTTGGATATTGATGTCGTTCGCCACATATTGGGCAAGCGTAGTCACATTGATATTCGCGCTCACCCAGGCAGACACATAGTTATTCCAAAGATAATTTCCGACGTCCGATACCATATCCGCTCGTGCATTCGGCATAGATCGATCGACCCAATTTTGCACGCGGCTCTTTAACAAAATAGAAACAGAAGGTAACGTATCCGCACTCGCTTGAGGGAAATTTTGAGTGATGGTGTTTTTTAATATGCCGCCGATGCCTGGTGACCCAATACCTAAAAAGTTTTTAATGAGCGTCAAAATAGAATCTAAAGCTTGCTTAATATTGCTTACAAAATTGGATACATTGCAGAGGCCGCTAAATGTTGGGTTTTTGCATATGCCACTGATGAGCCCTGATATAAACGGTTCTAATTTGCTCTCCAAAAACGACTCTACCTGTGCTATATCAACTTTTGATTTAGCCCAAGGAATGACGTTATTGTTCATGAGTGAACTTTCCACATCTGAAGCCGAAGGCATCGTTCCACACAGAGGAAAGACATAAATATTACAATCTGTGCATCTTCCATAACAATGTCCCCAAAAATCACACACCGTCCCACATGCTTTGGCATAAAAAGTCCCACAACATTGTTGATCCGCCTGTGCAACGCCTAAGACCATCACACCGCATAATAATATTGCTTGAAATAATCGAATCCCCGCCCGTTTTGACAAAAAATAACCTCGCTTCATCCTGTTTTCCTTTCCTTTAAAATAATCAGTAATTAATCTGTAACGCCGTCGGCGTTTTATCTTGCGACGTTGCCGATTTATCCTTTTTATTCACATCCGTTCCCTCACTTGAATTTATCACAATCGGTTCTGGCGGTGGCAGTGCGGCTGCATGCGGTTCACAAGGGCATGCTGGATTAATCCGAGAAATTCGTTGTTGCGAACGGGCATCATACAAAAAATTAGAGGCAAATGCATTGTTTGGATCTTGTGCATCATAACAATCACAAGGTTTAACTTCCGGCTTTTTTTCTGGCGACGATAATGACAGAGCGGAATCACTGGTTATCGAGGTTGGCGGCGGAAAGTTGGCCGGCGCCTGTGTCAGTAATGGAGTATCAGGATTCATGCTCACATTAGCGGTAGGTGCCGCGGATAATCCGTAGGTATTACTCGTGTTCGTGGCGGTCGTTGTGGAAGATGGCCCGTACATATTATTTGTACTCGCGGGAGCAGACATCATGGGTTGACTATACAGATTGCCCATATTATTACCATAAATCGACGCAGGATTGGGATTGATGTTGAAATTCACATCAGGATAAACCGCAGAAAAACTCATCGTCGCATAGACCGCGCATAAAAAAGATCCAACAAATAAAATTACCTTTTTAAAGCTCATCATCTTGTTCCAAAATTTTAGTCACCCAATTGATGCGCTCTTGAGAAAAAACTCGACTTAGTAAGCGCAGCCGCTCAAAAATAATATTGCGCCGTAAAAAGAGCCCAGCTGGATCGTTACTGCTTTTACTATTCGATTCTGCATACATGAGCAATCGGGAGGCAGATCCCGGATGCGTGCTATCGATTGCCTGCAAAATGCGCAATACCCGGGCCATGCGCAAATGACAAACGACATTCACATAATGATCTTCTTGTGCTAATTCGAATTTGGTAATGCCATCCAAGCTTTTCCCTAATACGTCGAGCGCTTGCTCGATTTCAGGATGACCATCGACGGTCCAGTACTCGACCGCCTCCATAAACGAAATCACGCGATAGATCATCGAATCATCATAACCTTTCCAAAACTCATGCGCGCCTTGAGCGGTTAAATCTGGCATGTTGTTTTTCTGCACTCCCTGTTTAACGAATTAAAATTTTAACCATGTCATGACGGCACATGCAATCGTTTTCGTAAAATTCCGCACAATTAAAAAACCATTGCGCTACCAACCTGAGCTCGGGATTGGCTTTTATCCTAAACAGCACCTCATCTACCGGAATTTTCAACTGGGTTTTTTGAAAAAATGTGATATATTTAAATTATTCAGGAAGGGAAATGAAAATATGGGTCTATTTGGCAAAGCGGTCGGCGGCGTTGTAAAACCCTGTGTTGATGTAAAAACATGGATTGGTTACGATGCGTTAAAAAACAGCACGAAGACCCTCGTCTCTCTATTTAAAATGATCTTCAAAAAGCCACAAAAAATTACCACTCAAGAATCTTTTTCTGAAGTCATTGAACGATTGCATTTAACGGATCAAGATTTACAGCGCATGATGAAAA
>Ga0154523_123_pt1 | contig 18705 bp, 18 predicted proteins | sample RifGroE2_FD_105666 | JGI IMG/M metagenome (GOLD analysis project Ga0154523, IMG submission 105666) | Gammaproteobacteria bacterium GWE2_42_36
TTTTTTGATCAGCGCATAGTGCGCCAGGCTGTGTTATGTTTTGCACGCACAATAAAGTGCGTGCTAAAGCGAATGAATTTCATCTCGCTCAGAATAAATTGTATTTGGATTTGCGTGAGAGGCCGATTAAGATGGCGGTTCATTAATTTTTGAACTGAATTAACATGATGCCGATATCCGATTTTGATTATGATTTGCCTAATGAATTGATTGCGCAATATCCTACAGAAAAGCGCAGCGCGAGTCGTTTATTAGACCTGAATCGAGAGACGGGACACATTGCCCATCGTCATTTTTATGATTTACCCGAGTTGCTTTCGCCCGGCGATTTATTGGTTTTTAATAATAGTCGCGTTATTCCCGCGCGTTTATACGGGCAAAAAGAAACAGGTGGAAAAGTTGAAATTTTGATTGAGCGGATTTTAACTGAACAGCGTGTGCTTGCGCAGGTGAGATCGAGTCATGCGCCCAAACCACCATCGATTTTAGTCTTAACATCCAACATTCGTATTGAAGTGTTAGGTCGACAAAACGATCTTTTTGAATTGCGCTTTTTAATCGATGAACCGATTATTGATGTGCTTGAAGCAATCGGGCAAATTCCATTACCGCCGTACATTGATCGAATCCCCGATCATTTAGATCAAGCGCGCTATCAAACGATTTATGCGAAAGATAAAGGGTCGGTGGCCGCACCAACGGCAGGATTGCATTTTGATGAAACTTTATTGAATACGCTTAAAAACAAAGGAATTCAAACAGCTGAAGTGACGCTGCATGTGGGTGCGGGGACATTTCAACCAGTCAAAGTTGACGATATCACACAGCACAAAATTCATGCCGAATGGATTACGGTAGATGAGGCTGTGTGTGAGGCAGTTCGCAAAACCAAAGAAGCGAATAGAAAAGTGATTGCCGTGGGTACGACGACCGTGCGCAGTTTGGAAACGGCGGCATTATCCGGTCAATTACAGCCTTATCGAGGGGATACGAAGTTATTTATTTACCCGCCATTTTCCTTTAAAGTCGTCGATGCCATCATTACGAATTTTCATCTGCCTAAATCGACACTCCTGATGTTAATCAGCGCTTTTGCCGGACGAGACTATGTGTTGCGCGCTTATGAAAATGCCATCGAAGAAAGCTATCGATTTTTTAGTTATGGCGATGCGATGTTTGTTCGATAGCAGTAATTCCCGCATCAAAACAAGGTAATAGAATGTATTCTTTGCGCGATGGGGAATTGTCAAGGGGGAGAATCGCGATTCTCCCCCTTGACTGCAAGCGCGAATTTATTTCGCGCGCCGCATAAAATCATAGAGAGATAAAAAATGAAATTTGAATTGTTAAAACAAGTGGGTTTTGCCAGAAGAGGTCGGTTGATTTTCGATCGAGGCGTGGTTGAAACGCCCGCTTTTATGCCCGTGGGTACCGTAGGAACCGTCAAGGCGATGACACCGGAAGAGCTCGAGGCAACCGGTGCGCAAATTATTTTAGGCAATACGTTTCATTTAATGTTGCGGCCAGGCACACCCATTATTAGTTCGCATGGTGATTTACATGATTTTATTCATTGGCCTTATCCTATCTTGACTGATTCCGGTGGGTTTCAAGTATTCAGTTTAGGTAAATTGCGCAAACTCACCGAAGAAGGTTGTCGTTTTCAATCGCCATTGAATGGCGATTGGGTCATGCTAACGCCCGAAAAATCAATGGAAGTTCAGAAAGCATTAGGTTCGGATATCGTGATGGTGTTAGATGAATGCACGCCTTATCCGGCGACTTATGAAGAAGCCAAAATTTCTATGGAATTATCCTTGCGGTGGGCCAAGCGCAGTAAAATAGCACATGAGGGTAACCCATCGGCCTTGTTTGGGATTATTCAAGGGGGTGTGCATGATACGCTTCGTAATGAATCACTGGCGGGATTGTTAGAGATTGGTTTTGATGGATACGCGGTGGGCGGACTGTCGGTTGGTGAACCGAAAGAACTGATGATAGAAATGCTCGATCATTTAGCGCCGCAATTACCGACTCAATTTCCGCATTATTTAATGGGCGTTGGGACACCTTCTGATTTAATTGAAGGGGTGTTACGAGGCATTGATATGTTTGACTGTGTGATGCCCACGCGCAATGCGCGTAATGGTTGCTTGTTTACTTCTCAGGGCATTGTTAAAATTCGCAATGCTCGCTATCGAACTGATTTGTCACCACTGGATTCAGAATGCGATTGTTATACGTGTCAACATTACTCGAGAGCGTATTTACACCATCTCGATCGGTGTCGAGAAATTTTGGGCGCGCGCTTAAATACGATTCATAATCTGCATTATTATCAGACTTTGATGCGGCAAATTCGTGCGGCGATTGAATCAGATTCTTTTGACGCATTTGTGAAAACATTTTACGAAAATCAGAAAAGAGAGCAAAAATTGAGGATTGAGGGTGAGCCGGGACGAAAAAATGCGTAGCATTTTTCCGCCGAGCGCCGCGCATGGATGCGCGGCTGGGGATATGCGTCAGGATGACGGTTCAGGAAAGACTTGAATAGGATTGAGGGATCCCTATCAACGCTCATTGCGAGACGCAGAGTGTCGAAGCAGTCCAGCATCTGGATTGCTTCGACGCTGACGCTCCTCACAATGATGATAATTCAGTTCCCTATCGTAGACCGCGGGATCCAGTTTTTTGAAACAACACAAATCATGACAGAATAATTGATAACAATTCACAGGAGAATGAGGATGAAGCGATCAATGATTAAACTATTTTTTGCCTGTATTTTTACTCTTTTTTGCAGCACAGTTTTTTCGCAAACCATTCAAATTGTTTACTTTAATGATTTTCATGGACAAGTGACGGAAAATCAAAACAACCCCGGTATGGCTAAGTTTGTTGCCGCGATGAAGCAAACGATTCATCAAAATAACGACACAATTGTGTTAGCGGGCGGGGATAATTATCAAGGATCTTTGTTGTCGAACTTAACGCATGGCGCGCCTGTCTCGGAGATGATGAGGCTGTTATCGGTTCGTGCATCGGCTGTCGGCAATCATGAATTTGATTGGGGACAGCAGTATTTTCCAGGGTGGCAAACGGATGGGCAGTTCGTTTATTTGGCTGCAAATATTCTCGATCGATCGACGCATAAAACACCCGTTTGGGCGAAACCATATTTAATCATCAATGACCACGGTACAAAAATCGCTGTAATCGGTTTATCGACACTCGAAACATTAACCAAAACAAATAAAGCGAATATTAAAAATTTGATTTTTATCAATCCGACAAAGGCAGCGCATTTTTGGATTCGTTATCTGCAATCAGGTCGAGCAAAAGAAGGGAAGCCAAATATTATTCTTGCGTTGACGCATATTCCTTCTGATCAAGATCCGCAAACAAAAGTGATTATTGGGCATGAATTAACCGACTTGATTCAGGGCGCAAAAGGATTCAATGCCGTATTGAGCGCGCACAGTCATCAACCAGTCGCGGGTATTGTCGATCAAGTACCTGTTTTGCAAGCGTATGCTTATGGTCGAGATATTGGTACGTTGACTATTCAGGTTTGCGATACCGATCATCGTGTTCAGTCGATCACGCCGGCGTTAATTCCAGTGGCTGCCGTAAAAGATCAAATTAAACCCGATTCAGACGCGATGAAAATTGAGCAGAAATATTCAGCGGCGTTACATGGTTTGGTGAGCGAAGTGATTGGTGAATCGAAAATTAAATTGAGTAATGACATGCCGAATAATATTTCACCATTGGCACAATGGGTTTGTCGGATTATTCAGCAGCAAAACCATACGCAAGTGGTTTTATTTAACGCGCCCTTTTTTCGTACGGATCTAGCGGCTGGAACTATTACGCTCGGAGAATTATATAATATTATGCCATTTGATGATGTGGTGGTGACGGCCGATGTGTCAGGTCAGGATATTATCAAAGCATTGGCATTGGGTTATATTGCACCCGGGAAACAAATGACGCAATACGCCGGCGTGACGGTGCGTTATGGATTACATCCGCATGAGATTTTATCGGTGACTTTAGATGATGGGAAACCACTCTTGCCGCAGCAGTATTATCGAACGGCAATTAACGATTTTATGTTGCAAGGCGGCGATCGTTATGATTTTTCACGAGCAAGAAATATTGATCACAGCGGATTAAATATCCGGGATTTAGTAGTCCAGTCTATTCGAGTGCAGAAGGTGATTGAGTGATAAAATCTGAGTTCGGGATAAGAAATCATGTCGACTTAAGGGCTAACTTTTTTATCTCCGTTATCCCGAATTCAGGTTAATTTATCAAGACTTCGGTTCAGTATTAAAAGGCGTTTTCTCTAAGAAAAATAGTCAGAACAGATCTCTTTGAATTTTTCAAATTGATCACAAGTATTTATCTTCGTGCAGAATGTTTCTTTATTTGACAAGCAACGCGCATAATGAGGGGCGAAATTGCGCGCTTGTAAAATCGCTAGGGATTCGTTGCCCAGGAAGTTAATCAATTGTGCTATATGCTCGATGAATAGTTCACCGACGACTGGTGTGGTAGGAGTTGAAAATGGTTCATGATTTATTTCTGCAATCAATTGTCGAATGAGCCAAGGTTGGCCAACACTCGCGCGTGCAATCATGACGCCTGAGCAACCGGTCGATAACATTTTCTTGAGCGATGCAAGATCAGCAACATCCCCATTGCCGATAACGGGTATTTTCAAGGTTTCGACTAACACTCGAATTTCATCTAAATGACAAGGCGTATTGTAATTTTCATACCAATAGCGCCCATGCACAACTACGGCATCGGCGCCAGCCTCTCCAATCACCTTGGCTAACTCGCGATTGAAAATTTCTGTTTCGCCTACACGAATTTTAATTAAGAGCGGTAAATTCGTGCTTTTCCTAAGCGAGCTAATCAATCGATATAAATGAGAGAGATCATCCAACAGACGCGAACCGGTTCCTTTTCGACGAATTTTTTTAACAGAGCAACCGCAATTTAAATCGATGAGATCAGCGCCATAATCAGTTGCAATTATAGCGGCTTCACTGAGTTCTTTCGGATTCTTTCCCGATAGCTGAAAACAGACCGGTCCTTCTTGGGCGTCTTTACTGGTAAAACGTTGATGCAATATTTTGGACGGGTGGATGAGTGTTTTGCAAGAAATCATCTCCGTATAAGAAAAAGCTGGGTGACTTTGTTGCCAAATTAAACGGCGAAAAGGAGGTGAGCTAATGCCAGCCAAAGGGCCTTGAATTAAATTAACAGGGAATTGGCGTTGACCAATCGATAAAGCATGAATCATCGTATCGTTTAATCCTGTTCAATGTGTCGTGTTTGGCGTCGTTGCGTTTTATTTTTGGCTTGTTGCTTTTTTTCCGTTAATCGACGTTCGACAGACGCTCGGGTCGGTTTCGTTTTATGCCGTTTTTTTGGCGGAATCGCCGCGCGATTGAGTAAGGCTTGTAAGCGATCCAAGGCATCTTGTTTATTTCGTTCTTGTGTTCGATAGCGCGTCGCTTTAATCAAAATATCGCCTTGCGTTGTCATTCTATTCGCCAGATGATGTTGTAAACGGACTCGGAGATCGTGTGGTAATAAAACGGAATGAATCAAATTAAAACGCAATAAAACACCAGTGGCTACTTTGTTGACGTTTTGCCCACCGGGTCCAGGAGAACGGATAAAAGAAAACTTAATTTCAGTTTCATTCAGTATTGTATGAGGCGAAATTTTAATCAAAGGAATTGGCCTGGCTATGATTTTCGTTGTCGATATTTAAGCGCATAGATAAAGAAAATAGCCGCAGCGCCCAATAAAAAAAGCGAATATATATAGGGTACAGTTTTTAAATGGCGCAGTGCGGTGAGCCAAAAATCACTGGCTGGCATCCAATAGAGTGGCAGGCATCCTATGACGGCGATGAACAGTGACCAAAAGATGAGCCAGATAAAGCGTTTTAATTCATCCATTGCCATGAGGGTTGATAGTTTAGTGAAACCTACGGCAATAAATAAACAAATGGTCAGAGATAATTGAGCAACGGTTTTCGAGTTCTCCTCGACGTAAGCATACAATTTTAATTCTGTGTCATAAGGGGGGATTGTTGCCGCGATGCTGAATATCGCATTGATAACGAGTGTGAAAATAGCGCCGATAAAAACAAGGTAGAGCAATTTTTTATGTTTGAATGCCGGATAACCAACGAGCCATTTCCACAAAATTAACCAACCCACAATACCTAATGAATAAATTATTACAGTCATTAAGTTGAATTTTGTCATATCCATTCGCCCATTTTCATTTGACCGGTGTTATTTCCCATAGGATAACCACCCAATACAATCGTCTTTATGATATAACTCTATCAGGATTCACGCTAGCATCTCGTGCGAAGTTTGTTATAATGGCGATTCTTTATCAATACACTAGGGAGACCCTCTTATGAGTTTTATTTCTAACGCTTATGCTGCAACGACAACAGCAGCAACGGCAGCAACAACCGCGACAGGTGCTGCAACGACAACGGCTGCGCAACGTCCTGCGCCGATGTTGAACACCGTGATTATGGTCGCCGCTTTTGCCTTATTTATTTATTTCTTATTGTGGCGCCCACAAACCAAACGGGCAAAAGAACACCGCGATTTGTTGGGGTCTTTGAAACAAGATGACGAAGTGCTGACGAATGGCGGCATTATGGGGAAAGTGGTTGAGATTGAAAATAACATTATTCAATTGAAAATCGCTGAAAATACGGTTATTAAAATTCAAAAAGGCGCTGTGGCCGCTGTTTTACCCAAAGGGACTATTAAGTAATTTATGAACAAGTATCCACTCTGGAAAAATGCGCTGCTTATTATTTTGTTGCTCATTGCTGTGGTTTATGCGATTCCCAATTTGTTTGGTAAGGATCCGGCGATTCAAATCTCGAGTTCCACGCCGGGATTGGCGTTAGATGAAAGCAATGTACAACAGGTCAAAACAATTTTGGATGCACATCATTTAGTGTATCGATCGGCTATTTTGCAACAAAAAAATATTTTAGTGCGATTTTCAGATACCGATACGCAATTGCAAGCGAATACCGTTTTGAGAGATGAGCTCGGCAGTCCTTATATCGTTGCGGTGACGTTGGAGTCGGCAACGCCGAATGCGTTGATGGCGCTGGGCGCTCAGCCGATGAAATTGGGATTAGACCTCCAGGGTGGTGTGGATTTATTGTTACAAGTCGATACCGATTCGATTGTTGAAAAACAAGCGCAAAATGCGGTGCGTAGTATCGGTGATGAATTGCGTCAAGCCAAAGCCCGTTATACAGGCATTGCCGCAAAAGGTAATACCGGTATTGGCATACGTTTAGCGACGTTGGATGATGTTCGAAATGCACAAGATGTTTTAAATAATCGATTCCCCAATTATACGTGGACGAAAAATTTCAATCAGGATCCTCTGCAATTAGCGGGGGCTTTGTCGTTATCTGCCGCGCAGAGTACGACGCAGTCGACGATGGATCAAATGATGAATACCTTTCGTCGTCGAGTGAATGAACTAGGTGTTTCAGAAGCTGTTGTACAGCAACAAGGGCCAGATCGCATTTCGGTCGATTTACCGGGCGTTCAAGATGCCGCACAGGCGCAGGATATTATCGGCAAAACAGCGAATTTGGAATTTCATTTAGTGGATTCAAAAGCTGATGCAGGTGATGCCGTCAGCGGTCTTATGCCTGTCGGTGATGAATTATTTAATTACAATGGCGCACCAGTATTATTAACAAATCGTATTTTATTGGCAGGTGATTCGATTGTTGATGCCAGTACGAGTTTTGATGAATCGGGAAGACCGGCCGTTTCTATTCGGGTAGGGGGTAGTGATGTTACGCTATTTTCGCGCGTGACAGGCAATAATATCGGGCAGCCGATGGCTGTTGTGTATGTTGAAACAAAACCGCAGCAAGATACAGGCGTCGATGGGAAACCCGTGATTACGTACAAACAAGAACGCCGTGTAATTAACGTCGCCACGATTCAATCCGCATTGGGCGAGTCATTCCAGGTAACTGGCTTATCGAGCCCCGATGAGGCAAAAAATTTAGCCTTGCTGTTGCGTGCAGGTACGTTGGCTGCACCCGTGGCGATGATCGCAGAACGCACGATTGGCCCGAGCTTAGGTCAGCAAAATATTCATTTAGGTACGATCTCGATGGAAATAGGGATGCTGTTTATTGTGCTGTTTATGCTGTTTTATTATCGATTGTTCGGATTGGTGGCGGGTTTAGGGCTGCTGGTTAATTTGATTTTTTTGACAGCGATTTTATCGGTGATTGGTGCTACGCTAACGGTTGCAGGTCTGGCGGGTATCGTATTAACAGCCGGTATGGCCATCGATTATAACGTGCTGATTTACGAACGCATTCGAGAAGAAATCCGCTCAGGTATTACGCCGCAACCCGCTATTCATGCGGGGTATGATAAAGCCTTTGCAACGATTATCGATGCGAACGTGACGACGTTAATTGTGGGTCTTATTTTATTTGCGTTAGGCTCTGGCGCGGTCAAAGGCTTTGCGATTACTTTAACGATCGGTTTGTTTACTTCCATTGTTTCATCAGTAACTTACACGAGAATGCTCGTGAATTGGATTTACGGTGCCAAGAAAGTTAAAGCGCTTTCAATCGGGATCAATCCCCCTCAAAAAACATCCTTTCAACCACAAAAAGTACAGGGTTAATCAAGATGGAATTTTTTAAGTCGACCGTCAATATCAATTTTTATCGATTGCGCACCGTCGCGGCTGTTGTTTCGATTGTGCTCTTTTTGATTGCCATCGGCTCTTTTTATCGGCACGGATTAAATTTAGGCCTCGATTTTACGGGCGGCACACAAATTCAATTTTCCTATCCGCAAGCCGTCGACTTAAATCAAATTCGCGGTAATCTTGCGAAAGCCCATTTAGAAGAGGCGCAGGTGCAAAGTTTTGGTGATTCAAAAACCATTTTGATCACACTCGGTGTGAATGCTTTGAAGGCTCTGCCGAATGAAACTGAAAAAGACATGCAAAATCGTGTCAAAGATCAACTCGTGACGGCTTTGCCGGGCGCGCAATTTAATAGCGCGGCATTTATTGGCGCGAAAGTAAGCAGTGAACTTGCGTATAAAGGCATTTTGGCCGTGGTGGTCGCGATGATTGCGACGATGATTTATATCGCCTTTCGATTTGAATGGCGTTTGGCGGTTAGCGCAGCGATTTCGCTGGTTCACGATCCGGTGCTTATTTTAGGTGTTTTTTCATTTTTTCATATTGAATTTGATTTGGTTTCACTCGCGGCCGTATTAACGATTATTGGTTATTCATTGCATGATTCGATCGTCGTATTCGATCGAGTACGAGAAAATTTTCGCAAGATGAGAACCGGCACGCCTGTTGAAGTGGTGAATTCTGCGATCAACCAAACCTTATCGAGAACGATTATTTCTTCTGGCTTAACGTTATCCGTGTGTATTGTCTTATTTTTATGGGGTGGATCGAGCATTCACGCATTTTCACTCGCACTCATTATCGGTATTATTGTCGGGACCTATTCGTCGATTTATGTTGCGGGATCGTTGGCGCTCGCTTTAGGATTGTCTCGAAAAGATCTATTACCGGCTGCCAAACAAGCAGTTGACGATCGACCGTAAATTATGGGGTTGTTGCAATAAATAACCTGAGTTTGGGATAAGAAAGCGCTTTCTTATCCCAAACTCAGGTTAGATAGATAATTACAAATGAAGTATAAATCCTTTTTTATCACAATCACTTCAATTCGATAGACAATTTTGTAGCCTAAATGCACCAACCTGAGATTATTCATTACGATTTTCAAGAAAGATTCGCTATAATCGCGCCAATCTAAAATTGAATCCCATGAAGAGGAAAACAGGCATGCATCTTATTGAAAATGAACTCAAAGAAGCCGTAGATCTTTTATCAAAATCCGAATGTCTTTATGACCAAAAAGCGATTGATCAGGCGATCGATCGAGTTGCTAAGGAAATGAATGAAAAGTTAGTCGACAAAAATCCTTTATTATTGTGCGTGATGAATGGTGCGGTGATTTTTACGGGGCAATTGGCGACGAGGCTAACCTTTCCTTTGCAAATTGATTATGTCCATGTCACGCGTTATCAAGGAGAAATTGAAGGGCGCGAAATTCATTGGGTCGCAGAACCTTCCGTGGATGTCAAAGACAGAACCATTGTGATTGTCGAAGATATTTTAGATTTAGGTTTGACCTTGGCGGCCGTTAAGCAACATTGTCAAGCGCATGGTGCGAAAGAGGTATATTGCGCCGCTTTAATTGATAAAAAACGTCCTCGAGCCGTCGGCGGTGTGGAACGATGCGATTTTACGGGTCTCTTTGTTGAGGATCGTTTTTTGTTGGGTTATGGTTTAGATTACAAAGGTTTTTTACGTAATGTTCCCGGTATTTACGCAGTCAAGCCTGAGTATTTATAAATAGTTGATCAGTCATTATGAAAAAACGGGTTTTTAAATATATTACAGGATTGATGGATTGCGCTGAATTCACTAAACGGATTCCTCTCCTATGACAACCCAATCTCGTATTCGCAACTTTTCTATTATCGCCCATATTGATCATGGTAAATCCACTTTAGCGGATCGATTCATTCAATGGTGTGGTGGATTAGCTGATCGTGAAATGCAAAATCAAGTATTAGATTCACTTGAACTTGAACGCGAGCGTGGTATTACGATCAAAGCGCAAAGCGTGACGTTGCATTATAAAGCAAAAGATGGGCAAACTTATCAGCTGAATTTTATTGATACTCCCGGCCATGTGGATTTCGCCTATGAAGTGTCTCGATCTTTATCGGCTTGTGAAGGCGCATTGCTTGTCGTGGATGTTTCGCAAGGGGTTGAGGCGCAAACGGTTGCTGTTTGTTATATGGCCATCAATCAGGGATTAGAAGTGATCCCGGTTTTGAATAAAATTGATTTGCCTCAAACAGAACCCGAACGAGTGATTCAAGAAATTGAGGAAATTATCGGCATTGAAGCAAAAAATGCGTTAAAGGTGAGCGCAAAAACCGGCGATGGCCTTGAAGCGTTGTTAGAAGAATTAGTCGCTAAAGTTCCGCCACCCAAAGGAAATCCAGAGAGCGTTTTGCAAGCACTCATTATCGATTCTTGGTTTGACAGCTATTTAGGCGTTGTTTCGCTCGTGCGAGTGAAAGAAGGGACATTACGTGTTAAAGATAAAATTTTGGTGATGTCGACGGGGAAAAGTTATCAAATCGATGGTTTGGGTGTTTTCACCCCGAAACGTCAGCCGCGGGATCAGCTGCAAGCGGGTGAGGTAGGGTATGTCGTTTCGGGCGTTAAAGATATTCATGGTGCACCGGTGGGCGATACCTTAACACACACACATCGTCCGGCAGAGACTCAGTTGGCTGGATTTCAAAAAGTCAAACCACAAGTTTTTGCTGGATTATATCCGACCGATTCGGATGATTATCAGGCTTTTCGAGAAGCGCTTGAAAAACTCAGTTTGAATGATTCTTCTTTAGTTTATGAACCGGAAAATTCAGAAGCCTTGGGTTTTGGATTTCGTTGTGGCTTTTTGGGTCTCTTGCATATGGAAATTATTCAAGAGCGACTCGAACGTGAATACAATCTTGACTTGATTACAACAGCACCGACTGTGATTTATGAAATTGTGACGACGAAGGGTGAAACGCTGCACATTGATAATCCCGCTGAATTACCACAACCCAATTTCATTCAAGAAATGCGTGAACCTATTGCAACTGCTCATATTTTAGTGCCGCAAGAACATGTTGGTAGCGTCATTAAACTGTGTGTCGAGCGACAAGGTGTTCAGAAAAAAATGTTGTATCATGGATCGCATGTTGCATTAGATTATGAATTGCCGATGCGTGAAATTATTCTCGACTTTTTTGATCGGTTAAAATCTGTTAGTCGTGGTTATGCCTCATTAGATTATTCATTTACGCATTTTAAAGCAGCCGATTTAGTGAAATTGGATATTTTGATCAATGGTAGTAAAGTAGATGCCTTAGCGTCGATCGTGCCGCGTGATCGATCGTATCGAAAAGGGGTTGAATTAACACAAAAGCTTAAGGAATTGATTCCTCGCCAAATGTTTGAAGTGGCAATTCAAGCGGCAATTGGCAATCAAGTCGTTTCTCGAACGACGGTTAAGGCAATGCGTAAAAATGTCACAGCAAAATGTTATGGTGGTGATGTATCGCGAAAGCGCAAGTTGCTTGATAAACAGAAAGCAGGCAAAAAACGCATGAAAAAGGTCGGTAAAATTGAATTGCCACAAGAAGCGTTTTTATCGGTACTCAGTGTGGAGAAAGACAAGTGATGAATGATCACGGTTTAGCCCGAAGGGGAATCATCCAGAGCCTGAACGTTCTTGATTTATACAATGAAGGTGAATAATGATGATGAATATTGATTTTCCAACGTTATTGGTAATTCTCACGTTAGTCAGTGGTGTGATTGCACTGATTGATTGGATCTTTTTTGCGCGCGCGCGTGCAAAAAATAATGAAGAAATGCCTTTGATTACCGACTATGCGCGCTCATTTTTTCCGATTTTTTTGCTGGTCTTGCTGATTCGTTCTTTTATTATGCAACCTTTTACTATTCCATCAGGTTCGATGGAGCCGACTTTGCTTCCGAAGGATTTTGTAGCCGTGAATCAATTTGCTTATGGATTACGACTGCCGGTATTGAATAAGAAAATCCTGAGTATTGGCGAACCAAAGCGAGGCGATATTGTCGTTTTTCGATATCCGGGTGATCCGCATGTCGATTTTATTAAACGCGTTATAGGGTTGCCTGGCGATCATGTGGTGTACAAAAACAAACGTTTAACGATCAATGATCAGCCCGTGTCACAAACGTATTTAAATGACGGTGTAGATCTGGAGTCCACCTCTATTTTTGGTAACATTCCATCGACCGTTTTTGAGGAAAATTTAGGCGGAATAAAGTACGCTATTTTGCAGCATAAAACCGGTAATCAGGAATTAGGCAATGTGGATGTTATCATTCCCAAACATATGTATTTTATGATGGGTGATAATCGAGATAACAGTGGTGACAGTCGTTTTTTTGGTTTTGTGCCAGAAGATTATTTGATTGGAAAAGCTTTTTTTATCTGGTTGAGTTGGGGTAATTTAACGACGGAAGGATTTATTCGCTGGTCGCGTCTTGGCTGGTTGAACTAGGATTAAGGGCTATTTGTGAAGCAGAACAAATTGGAAGTACTCACGGGCCGCTTGGATTATCCTTTTCAGGATATTCATTTGCTCGAGTGTGCGTTGAGTCATCGCAGTTATGGAAAAACGAATAATGAGCGCCTCGAATTTTTAGGCGATTCGATTGTTAACTTCATCATCGCCGGCGAGTTATATCGTCGTTTTCCTAAAGCGACAGAAGGTGAGTTGAGTCGATTACGCGCGCACCTTGTTAAGGAGGACGCCTTGGCTAATCTAGCAAAAGATTTTAATTTAAGTGATTTTTTGCGATTAGGGCGCGGCGAGAAAATGAGCGGGGGTCATGAACGCGTGTCTATTTTAGCCGATGCGCTTGAGGCAATTATAGCGGCTATTTATTTGGATGGCGGGCTCATGGTGTGTTATCAAAAAGTGACCGCTTGGTATGAGCCTTATTTTAAAGAGCTTTCGTTGGATAATTTATACAAAGATTCAAAATCACTGTTGCAGGAATTATTGCAAGGAAAACAATTACCTTTGCCAGAATATCGTTTGATTAAAACAGAAGGCAGCGGGCATAAACAGCAATTTACCGTTGAATGTAAAACGGCTTTATTCGATTCTGCGATTCAAGGTGTTGGTCATAGTCGCAGGAAAGCAGAACAACAAGCGGCAGAACAAGTTTTGAGGGCATTCGATCATGAGTCATGAAAAAACACATTGTGGATATGTTGCGATTGTCGGTCGACCTAACGTCGGGAAATCGACATTACTCAACCATATTTTGGGGCGAAAAATTAGTATTACCTCGGATAAACCGCAAACGACGCAACATCAAATTTTAGGGATTAAAACTGATCAGCACGCGCAAACCATTTATATCGATACGCCGGGATTGCATCAAACCTCAAAGCGATTATTGAATCGTTACATGAATCGCGCCGCATTGAGTGTATTGTCCGATGCGAATGTGCTGATTTTTATGGTTGATGCGCGTTACTGGACACAGGAAGATGAATGGATTTTTGAGAAAATAAAAACCGTCACAGCCCCTGTCATCCTAGCCTTAAATAAAGTCGATTTAGTTAAAGATAAAGAAAGTCTATTGCCAATTTTAGAGACACTGAATCAAAAGATGTCTTTTGCTGGTATATTGCCTATGTCAGCGATGAAACGAGATCATTTGGTCTCGCTGGAAGCGATGATTGGGAAGTTATTGCCGGAACAGGCCTATCTTTTTCCAGAAGATCAAGTGACCGATCGAGATGATAAATTTTTTATTGCTGAAATTATTCGAGAAAAAATTATTCGATTAACGGGTCAAGAAGTCCCTTATGACATTGCGGTGATTGTTGATGATGTTAAATTAAAAGAAAAGATTCTGCATATTCATGTCACGATTTGGGTGCAGCGACCAGGACAAAAAGCCATTATTATCGGTCAAAAAGGAGCTCGATTAAAACAAGTGGGATCGCTTGCGCGATCAGAGCTTGAAAAACTTTTTCAGTGTAAAGTGTTTTTGGGATTATGGGTCAAGGTCAAGACAGGATGGTCCGAGGATGAAAAATTTGTTTCGAGTCTGGTGTGATTGAAAGGGATATATCGTTGTGTTATGGGTTTTTTATTATTCTGGAAATCGTCATCCCGCGATCAAGCCGCGGGATGACGATTGTGAAATATCTTCTCTCTACGTTTTGCTAGAGGGCCATCAACATCTATGAACCAATCATTAACATTAGAAAAAGCTTTTGTTTTACATACGCGTCCTTATCGCGAAACCAGCTTGTTGATGGATTTTTTCACACAGCATAAAGGACGCATGACATTATTGGCGAAAGGCATTAAACGATCGAAACAAATTGCCTTATTAGCGCAGCCTTTTATTCCGCTGATGATTGCTTGGCGAGGGAAAGGTGAATTGCCGGTATTGCATACGATCGACGTAGGGGCTTCACCCATTCGTTTGGAAGCGATGAGTTTATGGTGTGGGTTATATTTAAATGAATTATTGGTGCGTTTATTGTCGCATCAGGATGTGCATGAAGATATTTTTTCTCTGTATGAAAATACCCTGTTAGCTTTAGCGCAAGACCGCTCTTATCGAGAGGGTAAAAATACTTTTTTACAACAGGTCATTTTGCGTTTATTCGAGCAAGAATTTTTGGAAAAAATGGGATATGCCTTGCCGCTCACTCATGTCTTTAACACGCATCACCCGATTCAGCCAAACCAATATTATCGTTATATCCCGCATCAAGGATTTTTAGCGATTGATTGCCTGGAGCGTGAGTCGCCTAATGTTTTTCAAGGCGAACATCTTTCTGCTATTGCTTGCCATCAATATCATTCTGTCGAAGTACTGCGCGCTGCTAAAAAACTTATGCGCTTGGCGTTAGCGCCTTTGCTGGGCGATCGACCCTTGAAAAGCCAAGAAGTGTTTTTATAGGATTGATGGTTCGTTGCGATGGGCAGAGGCTCAAGCGGGCAGCACGCTCGCCGTTTAACTTACGGGTCTATTGCTGAGCAATACATTGCGCTGTGTTTGCGCAATCGGATAAAAGGTTAATTGCGGATGATCACGTCGCATATTCGCCAAGTCCGTGACACGCGTGACAATAAAAATTCTTTTCGTTCCTTGAAATTTTTCCCAAAAAGCAGTTGAGTCAATCATCCAAGTGACATGATCTTGATGGTGATAACCGAATTCTAATTCATTCACAAACCAGTCCACTAAAGTGACGCGCCTTTGTAGATAAAAAGGTAAGTCTTGATTATAACGTTTGTAATTAATCACTTCATCTTGCGGCGTTAATAAGGGTTTGAGCGCGACAGCGAGTGATTGGATAGAGTCATGGTCGATTGAAGGGATGGCGAGTAATAAAACCAATAAAAAAATCAGGGAGCCCACGCTCAGAGAAATGAATGCGGCTTTAATCGTGAGCCGCCAATAAATGACTAAACTGATCATCGTGACGAGCGTAAAAATGATCGCTAATAAATATAAAAATTTCATGCCGACAATCGGATTCATGAGATCGTAATAATGCGGTAATAAGATTAAATAGGTGGCGAACGCGAAGCTAATGAAGGGTAATACACAAAACCCTATCGTGATGCCCTTTATTTTTCGGGATGATTGCAGGGCGAAATAATGTCCTGTTAAAATCGAAAGCGGCGGGAAGATGGGTAAAATATAAGGAATCAGTTTTGAGCCAGAAAAAGAGAAGAAAGTGAAAATAATGAAAATCCAGGCAAATAAAAAAATTTCAGTTTGATAGGTCGCGCGATTTTTCCAAGTGGGCCAATGGGCTTTGATTGCTTGTGGTAAAAATGTCGACCAAGGTAGAAATCCAACCAACAAAATGCCAAGATAAAAATAAAACGGTTCCTCATGCGCGGCTTCTAATGTGCTATAGCGTAAAAAATGTTCGCCGATAATATAAAAATTAAAAAAGGCGGGATGACGAAGCTGCATGATGATATGCCATGGTAAGGCAAGGATTAAAAATAATAAAATCGATGAAATGATTGGCCAATGTTTTAATGAGCGCCACTGGTTCAATAATAAAACCCAAGTGCCAATGATGGCGATGGGGAAAACGATGCCGATAAGTCCTTTGGTGAGTACCGCGCAGGCAGCCATGATCGCTGATAGCCAGAAATAATATTTTTGTGTGGATAAGGTTGGGTGTTGAACCCCAATATAAAAGAATACCAATGTGGCTGTTAAAAAAATGGACACGGGTAAATCTAGCGCGACCATGTGTCCCATGATGAAATATAAAAAACTGGTTGCGAGCAGAGCGGTTGCATAAAATGCTGTCGTGCGATTATACCATCGCGAGGCGGCGAAATAGGTGAGGCCGCAGCCGCTAATTGCAAAGATGACTGTCCAAAAACGAACGCTCCATTCGTGTAATCCAAAGCATTTTAATGCCGAGGCAATGATCCAATAAAATAAAGCAGGTTTTTCAAAATAGAGAACATAGTTAAGATGTGGAACAATATATTGTTTGGTTTCAATCATTTCTCGGGCGATTTCCGCATAACGCGATTCATCGGGCGTCAAGAGTGGATAGGTGCCGAGAAATAAAAAATAAACAGTCGCAATACCGAAAAAAAGTAATAGCCAGTGAAAAGTGTTTTGCTGCTTCATAAAGCGTTTACATCGATTAAATCATGAGCGCGATGATAACATAAAAGTTAGAAGAATGCTTTTTGTGAAATAGCTCTGTATTTAATAAATGGTTGATTGCGGTGGAAGTTTATTGTACATTTTTTCTATGCCTAGAATATTTATATACGTACCACAACAATGCTACGCTGTAATAACGCCGGATACGCCAGAAGACGTTGTTGGTTTATGCACGGATTTTCTGCATGTTTGCTCAGGCGTAGTGGTCACAGCGAATCAAAGCAAATATATTTTTTTATGCCATGCTGATAGCAGTACGAATTTATTCGACTCACACAATGGGCTGTCGAGTTGGATTGAACAAATTATTCACGCAGAAAGAAGACGAGGCAACGGAGGGGAAGTGAAAATAAAAATGTTTTATGATGACGAGACGGAGACTTCTAATACTGAAAGATATGCGGAGAATTTTGAGAAACTGATGAGATACTATCGGAACATGGGACATCAGTGCGAAGTAGTGTCGCTCCACGTCCCACAGTCTCCTGGGATTGCGATTTTTCGCAGTAATGGTAATGTGATTAGAGAAGGAGGCGTAGATATCGCATTGCTTGAAGGGGAGTACTCGGCGGCGGGGGAGGCAGGTAAAGTGGGTGAGCGTTTCGCTGTAGATGGTGGTCCTTTGCGATATTGCATAGGCGATGTGATTAGGTTGGAACAGCAACAACAAATGTATTCACCGATATGTATTTTTAATGGCGAAAAGCTGCTGAGCCTTGCTGAACTCCAGCATGGGTACTCACAGGTTTTGGAGGGAGTTCCCAGAGAAGGAAACGCCCTGCGCTGATAACCTCTAGGTGAAGGAGTGGTTGACGATCGATTTCTTCTGCAAAAGTTGGTATTTGTACGCGTATACTGAAAATACGCTCTAGTTTTTGTAGGCACAGTTGTGCTTCCTTTTTTATAGCGGGCACTAGAGCAGGAAAATCATCTTTGCTAATGTTTGCTGTATCGCGAGGGTTATTGATGATCTTCAAATTAACCAAAGTTGACATGCGAGGGCTGCCTATTATCCCATTGAGTTCATATTTAATTGCATCTATTCTTTCTTTCAACGGAGTAGAGTCTGAACTAATCGTATATTGACCGTCGGTATATGGGGTTTCTAATGCTTCTTGAATAGTTTGTGATACTTTTTCTTGAGGATTATCAACAGGGTGAATTTCTTTAAAGTACCAAAATAATTGACCAACATGGTGAGAGAGCCAGTTGCGAATCATACCTTTTTGCACATCAGTTAAACTGGTT
>Ga0154523_164_pt1 | contig 16630 bp, 14 predicted proteins | sample RifGroE2_FD_105666 | JGI IMG/M metagenome (GOLD analysis project Ga0154523, IMG submission 105666) | Gammaproteobacteria bacterium GWE2_42_36
AAGCACATCAATCGACATTTTTATTAATTATTACGATGGCAATTATTTTAAAAGTAATGCCATTACCTCGTCAGGCGAAATAAAAAGATCGGAGAAAATCTTATGGGAAAACCATTCACTTTTATTTTCAGAATCACTTCTTTGTGTGATAAAGCTTGCGAAGCTTGTTGCAATGGCCAGCAAAATGCCACCCACATTTCTATGCAACAGTTTATTAAAAAATTGGATGATATTCAGCGCTTTGTCGAATCTGAAGAACTCATTCCCATTATCGGTCTAACGGGCGGAGAACCTTTTTTATATGTGGACTCAAGCCATAGCGCCAACATCGGTTCATTAGTCAATCAGATTCATCAGCATATTCCTTTGGCAGAAATTGTGATGAGAACAGCGGGGTGGGCACCGCATCCAATATTAGATGATCGATTGATTTCACTGTTTAAAAGTATACCTAAAAAACAACTGAATATTTCGTTTGGATTCAATCTATTTCAGAAACAAGGCGTTGGCGCCAAGACAAGATTCAATCATATGTTAAAGTTGCTGCTGGCCTATCAAGATCGAGTGATTTTAGATGTTATTTATAACCGATTGAATCTCGAGAAAACGATGGATCTGATAGAGGAAGAATTGGCTGATTTTAATTTTCGCTATCGGGGAATTAGAGCGCATATTTTATCTCAACCATCAACGCCTCACCGCTTTACCTCCCGACATCGAGAAAATCAACAACAAATTATTATGGATGCTTACCCAGCTTATAATGCTTGCCAGCAAAGTAATCAGGCGCATTTTTTTGATGAGAATATTTCTTGTGGTGTTTGCCACGAAATCAACACGGGACCGACCCAACTATTTTATCGTGAAGATCTATCGCTTTATCATTGTAATGATCCATTTATAGATAGTCGTGTTTCGCCGCTCAAGAAAGAGCGATTTTTATCAGTGGCGGATGAATTTAATTATATGCGCTGTCAATTTTCTCGATTACGAAAATTATTTTCTGATCAGCAATTAGTGTTCAATCATAAACAAGCGCGATGTGCGTTTTGCACGCAATTTATGATGGGAGAAATGGCGAATGTCAATAATGCCATACCTCAATAAGAATTTTTGGATACTCCGTTTTTCTGAGCTAGCTGCTTTATTTGGTAATCAATTAGCCCTTATTGCTATTTCGTTTTATGTTTTAAATCACGGCGGTCATGCGATACAGATTTCTTATATTTTTATGCCGGCTTTTATCATGGGATTGGTTTGCTCATTAGTGCTAGCGCCATTAGCTGATCAGTGTGATCGAAAACATTTTATTATTATCGGTAGTTTTTTTAAGTCTATTGCTTGGCTTGTGATTGTTTTCTTTATTTTTACAAATAAAACTTCTGTGTTTATCTTCAGTGGTTTGTTTATGCTAAGTGGTGTAGGCGGCGCCATGATTACAGCGGGCTCATCAGGGTTTTTGCCGGACATTGTGGATAACAAACAGTTGCAGAAAGCGTTTCAAGTAATTACCGGCACGGATTCTATTATTAAAATTTTAGGTGGATCTTTCGCTGGTACGTTGGTAGGTTTTTTAGGTATTCCTGTTGCATTGTGCATCAATTTCCTCGCTTTTCTCTCAGCGGGTTGTTCGGTTATTTTTATAAAGCCGTTTAATAGCAAAAAAAATTTGAGACTCAATCAGTTTTCATGGACTGTTATAACGAATGCCATTAAAAAATGGCCCCGTCATTTTTTTCAGGGGTTTTCTTTTATGATGCAATCACGTTCTCTAGTGGTGATGGTTTTTGCATTGGTTGTTTTGCAATTTATCATTTCGCCCCTCCAAATCGCACTTCCTCTTTTTGTTAAAATGCATTTGAAAGAGTCATCCCGTTTTTTAGGGTTTTTAATGTCTGCAGAAGGTGTTGGCGCTATTCTTTCCTCGATCATGTTGGGGAAAATGGCGACCCTGTTCAGCAAAGATGCCATTATTACGATGGGGTTTGTTATGACAGCCCTCGGTATTTTGACTTTTAGTTTGCATTTGGATAAATGGATTTACTTATTCAGCTTAACGCTGGCAAGTATGGGTATCAATTTATCGAGCATGATTTTTAATAGCGCTTTAATGAGCCATATTCAAGGCGATTATCGGTCGAGATTTTTTACCCTGTTATTTTTTATTGAGAATTCTATGGTGCCGGTCAGTTTGATATTAGCCGGATATTTGATTGATAAGTGGGGTGTCAGCCGGTTTTTTTCATTGATTGGATTTTTACTCCTCTTGGTATCCCTGTTGTTTTTTTATCATCGAACATTTCAAGGTTTGCAAAATATTTCTCATGAGTTAATACCTTGCGAGAATGAAGTATTGGAATTCAATAGCGAGTAGATTTTTAGAAGATCGAAAAAAAATTAAATCGCCATTGGATGGCGATTTGGGAGCTAAAAAAAGCTCGAATAGTGTAAATTTATGGAAGGATTTTTATAAATTTACAGAATATTAAAATGGGTAATTATTCAGTGGATAGTAGCAAACAACCATTGTCGCGTATTTCTTGGAATAAGCTGAATAATTATTGAAATGACTAACGGAGGTTCATATGAATGAAAATTTAATCGATCAAAATGTTGATCGTGATGTTGTCGAGGTCATGGTTCCTGCTGCTGAAGGGATGTTGCCGGACTGGGGTGCCTTGGGTTGTGGATCGCAACATCATTCATGAGAAAGGGTGATAGTGCATTGCGACGAAGTAGGCAATATATAGGCATGGACGCGGCCCACCGTGGATTCGTAGGGGGGCACGCTACCGCGTGCCCGTGTCCGGCGTTTCCGGGATCCAGTGAAATCGCAGCGCCGTAATTGTGATGCCAGTAAAGGTATAGCTTTGGGCGGGTGCTAGGGAGGAACTGTTTTTCCAGATCCCACGATGCGCGATGGCTGCTGCGAAATGACGTAGCATTTGAGCATGACGGAATATTGCATTCTCGATTTTTTTATGATGAAAACAATGTATCGAGGATCAATCCACTCGATGTAAAAGAGATTATGATATGGGTATCAAAAACTGGCCGGAACAAGAACGACCGAGAGAAAAATTATTATCGAAAGGCGCATCGACGCTATCTGATGCGGAATTGATCGCGATTTTTTTGCGCTCAGGCGTGAAAGGAAAATCTGCTTTGGATATAGCTCGAGATTTATTGAAACAATTTGGCAGTTTGCAGAAATTATTTCATGTGACGTCCGATGAGTTTTGTCATGTTCCCGGACTAGGTCTTGCGAAATATACTGAACTTCAGGCGATTTTAGAAATCATTCGGCGCTATCTATTTGAGTCAGCACAAATGGCCGATACAATGGCGCATGTGAGTGTCGTTAAGCAGTTTTTATCTGCAAAACTGGGCGGCATGGAACAGGAGATTTTCGGTTGTCTTTTTTTAAATAATAAACATCGTATTATCGCATTCAAAGAGTTGTTTTACGGGAGTATTGACCGCTCTGAAATTTATCCTCGCGAAGTAGTGAAAGCGGCGCTCGCCCACAATGCGGCTGCTGTTATTTTTACGCACAATCACCCTTCGGGTGACCCGACACCGAGCGATGCCGATTTAGCCGTGACGGAAAAATTAAAAACGGCATTGGCATTGGTTGATACGCGTGTGTTGGATCATATTATCGTTGGTTCGAGTGGCTGTGTGTCATTAACAGAAGCTGGGTTTTTGTGAACGTGGAGTTGTAATTATTCAGTGCTTTCTAAACGTGAATTCGGGGTTTTTGTTTTGCCAAAAAAGCAGTCAAACGGTTAGAGGATTTTGTCATTGCGAGGTATGGTTGAAGTAGTTTTCCGTCATTGCTTCGTCGCTAGCGCTCCTCTCAATGACGAGAGAGCGGATTGCTTCGTTGCCGATACTTCTCGCAATGATGAAAAAATGATTGATGAACCACAAACTTGCGGTAAAAAATTTAGAACTCGGGTTTTCTAAGGGGCGCTCATATTTTAGTGTTCATTCAACCCAACCTGATGTTAATGGTGTAATGACATTGTGTTTCATTATGAAGATATGACGAAGCTTCAATAACGGGTTGAATCGCATTAACCGCGTCAATGACTGCTTGATCAACGGCTTGAATGCCGCTTGAGTGTGTGATTAACGCCTGCTGAATAGATCCAGTTGCCAGTAAATCAAATTCCAAGGTAACCCATTTCCCTTCAATCATCGGTGAAAACTCGTCGGGGATTCTCAGTTGTGATTGAATGCGATCGTGTAATAGCATCGCCAATGGATCTGCGTGCCCTGATGTGATAATCGGCGAAGATTGATTCGGCTTGTTTTGTGTTGCGTTTATCGTTGCCTCCGAACGGTTGGTGTTTAACGCAGTTGACGAGTGTTGCGTCGGCAATGATTTTTGGCTGCTTAATTCAGATGGCTTTTTAACAGGATGAAAAGCACCGGCATACAAAAAAGTGTGGATAATCGGTGGGTTGCCGATGAGCACGGAATGGTTATGGGGTAGTTGAACAACAATGGCTAAGAAAAATAATGCATGAAGCGCGATGGATAAAATAATCGGTTTTTTCATATTAAAAATCTGCCGATACGGTGAGTGAGAAATTTCGATCGGGTGCTGGATAAAAATACGGTATGAGATTTTTTGAGACGCTGTCGTAGGCGACTAACGAATAAGCGCTATAAACTTTATTCAATAAATTATTACAGCGTAATGCAATCGTATACGATTTTATTTGATAGCTGATATTGGCGTTGTAAATACTATAACCGCCAAGGCGTATTGTATTCGAGAGATCATTGCTTGGATAGCGGTTGCCTAAATACAGCACGTCAGCATAGAGTTGCCAGTGCGTTAAGAATCGATAATTGCTCGATAACTGAAAAGTATGTTCTGCGACAAAAGGGATACGGTTGTTTTTATAAAGCCCTGAATTAAATTTTGCATTTACGAGTTGATCATTCAACGAGACATCCCAATCTTCCGTGAGCTTGTGATCGTCGCTGAGGATGAGTCCTGTACGTCTCGTCGGTGCCAGATTTTGATTATAGCCCGCTAAAGGATTATTTATCGAAGGGACGAATAGAATTTCGTGTTGTAAATTCAGCTGATAGCCTTCCATTTTTAAATCATCCCGCGCATTTTTGAAATCAAGCCCCGTTTCATAGGAAACGCCGGTTTGTGCGAGTAATTTTTGATTGTTTTGTGTCAGGGTGATTTCATCGACATTCGGGAATCGGTAGCTTCCCGCACGGCGCAAAAACAAAGACAGAGTCGGCGTAAAATGCCAGGTTGTTTCAAGGTGTGTTATTGCGGCTTGATAATGATCATGACGATCGGTAGTGCTATTTTCTGATTGCGTTAAATCCTTTGCGGCTCTCACGCCGCCCGTGAGATCAAAGCGATTTGTTAACGGTAAGGTTAACAAATCGTATAGTGCATATTCATTCTTTGCGCCATCGGCATCATAGCTGGAGATAGAAAAATCACGCTCATAATAGCCATGATCTAAATCCATGCCGAAATGGGAGGCGATACTTTGATGAAATATATTTAAAGCGCCGATCATTTGCGGATGAACTGAATAAATGGTTCGATTTTCATCATAAGGTATAGCCCATATTAAGCCATGCCCATCCAGACGGCTAGCCGTGGTATTAACGGATAATTTCCACAATGGATTTAGCGCGGTTGTGTAATCGGCTTGTAAGACATTATTTCCCTGATCGCTGAAATCGGTATGGTTATTCGCCTGTGTTGGGTTTTGATGCCATTGATTGAGCGTTAACGCGCCCGGAAATTGTAGATTCTGATCCATGTGGTTGAACTGCAAATCAGCTTCATTGCCATCGAACTGATCATCAACCATCGCGTTAAGATTATCTTGTTTTCTATCGTTATGGTCTCGATAATTTTGTGTTTGATCGTAATTCGCGCTGAGACGGTACCCGATATTTTGATGGATGATATCGGATAATGTTGCCGCATAGGTTTGCGTATTATAACTGCCCCATCCAGCCGATACCGTTTGCAAATTGGGCTCAGGCTTTGGGGTGATGATATTGATAACGCCGCCGACGGCTTGATCGCCATACAGGACGCCCGCGCTCGCCGGTAAGACTTCTATTTTTTCTATCTCTGACAAGGGTAGGGTATTCAGTATATTACCGCCTAAATCAGGTTGAACAACTGACTGACCATTGATTAGAATAGCCGTATTTCCACCGGCGTTATCGCCAAATCCGCGCAGATTGATATTCGTTTTACTGCCGTCCCCGTAGAGATCTTGTGTTTGTATGCCGTTAATGCCTTGTAACAATTGTCCGATCGATGAGGTATTTTTTTCTTGAATAGCGGCTGCGGAAATAGTTTGGCTTGATGACTGATTGATTGCCTCAAAGGGCGTGATTTTTTTGGGCGAATAGTTCGATAAGATGATGTCAGGAATTTTTTCTGCGGCAAAACTGTTTACGGCAAAGCCGATCATCAAAAAATAGAAGAGCTGTTTTCGGTAATGATCGCCCATCGCGATATTTCCTTTTTTTAAGCAGCAAGGAAACATCAAATGTGATGTATTGCCCGCCGCAACATGAGTACACAGAGCAATAGGTCGGTCTCCGGACTTGCGATTGAAAAATAATCTTCAACAGAACCTTCCCATACGATTTCGTACAGTGGTTTTTTCTGACCCGTATTAAGCGGGCTCGCTTACCGTTGCGTGGGCAGTGCAGGCATTTCACCTACTTCCCGGTTATGGATTTTTTCATCCACCTACTACAAACGCGATGTTTATAACTTATTTTGTGAAAGCAGATCAAGGGAAATTTATGAGCGCTGAACATTGATGAGGCATGTCATTAGGCGACATTTTATTCATAAAGGGTGGTGTTGCGAATTAGGGTGATTTAAAAAAATCGATCTTTGTAGGGCGGCCTCCATTACGGCGACCGATCATAGGCTTGTAGGGGCACGCTGCGCGTGCCCGTTCGAAAATTTTTGGCACGGAAGTGAAAAACCCTCTTAAAACACACCTTAAACTTTAAAAAAATAAGCATTTTTCTCCAATATCCCTTTTGAAGCTCGCTTTTTTGTCGTGTGCAAAGATAAATTATCTTTTCCCGCCATTTTTCCTTGCGTGGATGAATAAGGTTTGATATAAAGCAACCTCTTTTTTTCTAATAAGTAAGCGATTGAGGGTAATAGTATGTCTCAAGTTTGTATGGTGACGGGCAAGAAACCCCTAGTTGGGAATAATGTGTCGCACTCTCACCGAAAAACAAAGCGTCGGTTTTGTCCTAATTTACATGAAAGACGATTTTGGCTCGATGGCGAAAAACGATTTGTTAAATTACGAGTCAGCTCCAAAGGGTTACGTATCATCGATAAGAAAGGCATCGAAGCGGTGCTTGCTGATATTCGTGCTCGTGGCGAGTAATTGAAAACTAATTAAGTAAGAGGTTATTTTTATGGCAAGTGGACGAGATAAAATTCGATTAAATTCAACGGGCAAAAAGAAAGACGGAAAATCGACGGGTTATTTCAAAACGACAACGAAAAACAAAAAGACGATGACTGAAAAGTTCAAAAAAATGTGTTTCGATCCTCGTGCATGGAATGCAGAAACCCAAACCAAGGGCATGCATGTTCTGTTCGAAGAAGGCAAGATTAAGTAATCTCGTTCTGATTTTTCTTTAATATTTTTTTGTTATTCCCGCGCATGCGGGAATTTCGTTTCTGGATCCCGCTATTTTATTACTCCGCTGTTTGATCGTTGGATCAGTTCTTTGTTCTGTGCGAAAAAAGGTCATTGAGAAACGTTCAAACAAAATGCTCTCTTTTTTTCATCTCTTGTATCAGTTTGGATCCCGGATAATTTTGAGCTTCCATGCTCCGTTATACTGCGGCTCATGTTCGTCATTGCGAGGAGCGGTGAGCGACGAAAGCAATCCAGTCCTCCGTCATCCCACGGCTTGATTGCGGGATCCATATTTGAAGCGCTGGAGGCTCATACGATAAAAAATCACCGTTGTTGAAACGCAGAAAATAAAGACAGCAAGCCAAACACCAACGCATAAAAACCAATAAACCAAGCGAGCATGATGATCGCGCTCGCAGGAAAGCCTAATAAAAAAACACCGGCAACGATAGAGAGTACACCGCCAGCGCCTAATAAAAATCCTTGATCAAAAATGCGATGCAATTGTGCGTAGGCGATGAGTTGAACGATACCGGTAATCATGGCCCATACCGCAATCACATAAATCAAAAAGTGTTCAGTTACGGTCGGCCATGTGAAAACCAAAATGCCGGCAAGCATGCTGAAAAACCCTTCGATTAACGAAGTCCACCAACCCGTATCATATTCTCGGCTAAACAAAGCGAGCAAAATGGTTAGTCCGCCACTGGCGAAAACATAAATACCAAAAATGACGACCAAAATGGAAAACGTAAGATGCGGATAAAATAAGGCGAATAGTCCGAATAACGCCGCAATGATGCCGCGTCCAAAAGTGTACCAAAATGATTTATCGTAGATAACCAACATGATAGACATCCTTTTACTTTAGTAAGATCACGGTATAATACACAAACTTTTTTAAAGAAGCTATGTTATGCAGATTGTGCGCGGCATTCAAAACTTAATAACACCGCTCCAAGGGTGTGTATTGACGTTGGGTAATTTTGATGGTGCTCATCGGGGGCATCAACAACTCATTGCGTGCGTGGTTAAAACAGCAAAAGCGCGACAATTACCCGCCGTGGTGGTGGTTTTCGAGCCACAACCGCAAGCGTTCTTTCATCCTCACCATAGTCCTGCGCGGCTGTCTCGATTGCGGGAAAAGTTAATATTTTTTAAAGACATGCGCATCGATTGTGTGTTGATTTTACGATTTAATGCAGCCTTGGCCGCTTTATCGGCAGAAGGATTTGTTTCGGAAATTTTAGTTAAACGACTCAACGTGCAACACGTGATTCTCGGAGAAGATGGCCGTTTTGGCGCGCATCATCGAGGCGATGTTGATTTTCTGATGCGGCAATCAACACAGTATCATTTTACCGCTGAAAAAATGCCGACATTATGGATCGAAGAGGAGAGTGCATCATTACCCGTTCGCATTAGTAGCACATTGCTTCGACAAACATTAGTGGCGGGCAATTTATCTTTTGCGAAAAAATTGCTAGGGCATTTTTATGCGTTATCTGGCCGCATTTCGTATGGGGCTCAACGCGGGCGAACGCTTGGGTTTCCAACCATCAATATGGATTTGCATCGCACTCAATCTCCGCTGCTTGGTATTTTTGCGGTACGAGTCAGTGGGCTCGGTGATCGGTTTATCGAGGGTGTGGCGAATATGGGTTATCGTCCGACGATTAAAAAAGATGCGGATGATTCCCTGAAACCGATTTTGGAAGTTTATTTATTTGATTTTAATGAGATCGTTTATGGACGGTTTGTGTGCGTTGAATTCATCCATAAAATACGCGACGAATTCAAATTTTCTTCGATCGAGGCGCTCAAAATCCAGATTGGAAAAGATGTAGAAGAAGCGAAACGAATTTTTACAACTGTCCCTTCAACGTGATTGATGTTATTTTTTTCTACCACCTTTCCCGTGTCCAATCGTTCTGCCAATCGAGAGAATCCGTTTCGTCATACAGCCATGACAAGCCGAAGCGCATTCATTGAGACAGGCTTTTCCCGGATAAATTTCATATTTCACGCGATATTGAACCGGCGTGACATTTGGCATCACGATATTCGCGCCACGCGATAACCCCAATTCACGACCAAAGGTTTTATTTAAAGTCGCAAGCGCTGTTGTGCTCGGGATATTGGCTTTTGGACAAAGGATTCTTGCGAGGGCGATGACTTTGTAGGTCATTAGTTCAGTTGCAGAGACTTGTTGTAGAGGATTGGGGATTGAGGATTGAGACTCTCGTGGCGTGGATGCGGCTTCGCCTCGGTTTGACTCGATATAAGGCCCGACGCCAATCATATCCAAATCGAGCGACTGAAAAAGCAACAAATCATTGGCGATCGACGCATACGTTTGACCCGGAATGCCGATCATGATGCCGCTACCGATTTCATATCCGATTTCGCGTAATTGTTTTAGTAATTGAATACGCTGATCCGGCCTTTCTTCGGCAGTCAAAGGCGGGTGAATGCGACGATATAAAACGGGATCGGACGTTTCAAATCGTAACAAATAGCGATCCGCGCCGGCATCTTTCCATCGTTGTAATTCTTCAATCGGTCGTTCGCCTAAACTTAATGTCACGGCTAAAGGTGTTTGTGATTTAATTTCACGAATAATGTCCGCGATGTTTTCGGCAGAGAGACCATAATCTTCGCCAGACTGCATGACAATCGTGCCATAGCCAAATTGTTCGATTTGCTTAGCGCAATCGATTATTTCGTCTTTTGTCATGCGATAGCGATCGATAAATGTGGTTCGATTGATGCCACAATAAGTGCACGCTCGCACACAATGATTAGAAATCTCGACCAGTCCACGCAAATGCACTTCATCGCCGACGTTTTCTTGTCGAGTGCGATCCGCTATTGCCCATAATGCTTTCAATTCATCGGGGTTTTCAGTGTGTAGCCAGGGTAATATTTTATCAGAATTCATGTGTTATCTTCTCTCAGAGGATGAATGAGAACGATACGCTGCCAACGCATCTGGAAAAGGTTCAATTGCGCGTTCTAAAATACCCAAGCAATGTGCGATGGTTAAACCATAATTCGAACAGGGAACACCGGCTTCGCGGCATCGTAAAATGCGCGTCAATATTTCACGACGATTAAACATGCAACCGCCGCATAAGACGACAAATCGATAAGTCGATAAATCTTTCGGGAAATCGTGGCCTTGGATGACGTGGATATCTAGTTCGCCGCCCACATGACGATTCATCCAACGCGGCACTTTCACGCGACCGATATCATCCGTAATGGGATGATGCGAGCAGGATTCGCTGATCAGTACGCGATCGCCTGGTTTTAGCTGATTCAAGGTGAGTGTGTCGATGACTTGAGAAATTAAATCGCCTTTGAGTCGTGCAAATAAAATGGAAAAGCTGGTGAGCAAAACGCCGCTCGGGGTTTCGCGCGAGATTTGTTCAAATGCCGAAGAATCAGTGACAACTAATTTGGGCTTATGTTTTAAGGAATCTAACGCGGTTTGAAATTCACTTTCTTTGACAACCACCGAGATCGCATGGCCATCGAGTGCATCACGAATCGCTTGGACTTGCGGCAATAGTAATCGACCTTTCGGGGCTTCATTATCGATGGGCATCACTTGTACGACGATTTCTTTGGGGCCGACGATATCGCGCAAAATAATGGGATTATTGAAAAACGATTCGGGCGCTGTATTTAAAATCGCTTCACGTAAGTTAAGCAAACCGATGTGTTGTGGAATGGAAACGAAAACGAGGGGTAATTTTTTTGTTTGCAGGTGTGCAAGTGTTGCTGCGCTAGGTTCTTCTAAATCAATTTTATTGAGCACAATGAGACAAGGGATTTTTCGTTTTTGTAATGCTTCAAGTATTTGCTCTTCAAAAGTTGTCCATTGATTGGCTTCGGTAATGATAATCCCTAAATCGGTTCGATCGAATATCGTACGCGTTTTTTCGATACGCAATGCACCCAATTCACCAACATCATCGATGCCGGCGGTGTCGATGAATAAAACCGGTCCGAGCGGTAAAAATTCCATCGATTTTTCGACGGGATCTGTGGTTGTGCCGGCTCGATCCGAAACAATCGATACGGATTGTCGTGCCAGTGCATTGAGCAAACTCGATTTACCGACATTACGTCGACCGAATAAACCAATCTGTAATCGAAAACTTTTAGGTGTTTGTTGTGACATCGAAGGGCCTTATTAATTTTGTGATCATTTTTTTAGCGTCGACTATGGGATTTAGCGCTGTCGTCACCCCACGCCTCGCGATCAAGTCGTGGGGTGAGGGACCGCGGGATCCAGAAAAATCTGTCACGTAGCGACTTTCTCCTAAAAAATTGGATTATACAAACACATCCCGCTTTCCCGCTTTGACTTGTTCCAGCAATCCTGCCGTTAAGGTGTGCGCTTTTGTGCCCATTTTTTCTAATTCTTGCTGAATCAATTGTTCGCCCACTGCACGTGTTTTAGGCGCAGCAAAATCGATCAGGTACTCTGCAAAAGTTGCGAGCGCATTCGGTGAACAGAAATGTTTAATTTCGCCGGGCTTCGCCAAATTCATAAAATCATGACCGGTGCGACCGAGTCGATAACACGCCGTACAAAAACTCGGCAGGTATCCCATCGAAGCAATATCGTAAATTACTTCATCGAGCGATCGATGATCGCCTAAAGAGAATTGACCCGCGAGATCTTCCTCTTCCGAATAGCCGCCCGGGTTCGTGCGACTTCCGGCTGAAATTTGCGAAATGCCTAACGCTAATGCCGCACGCCTTGTTTCAGGCGATTCTCGAGTGGATAAAATAATGCCGGTATAAGGGACTGCTAAACGCAAGATGGCGATGATTTTGGCAAAATCCACATCCGAAACAGGGTGCGGAGGGCATGCAGCGATTTCAGAACCGACAGCGGGTTCTAAGCGTGGCACGCTAATGGTATGTGGGCCGACACCATACTGTCCATTTAAGTGTTCGGTGTGTTGTAAGAGGGCGAGTATTTCAAAGCGCCAATCGGCCAAACCAAATAAAACACCAATACCCACATCATCAATGCCAGCTTGTATAGCGCGATCGATGGCTTCTAATCGCCAGTCGTATTCTTTTTTCTTTCCGCTTAAATGCACTTTATCGTAAGTCGGACGATGATAGGTTTCTTGGAATAATTGATACGTGCCAATATTCGTTTGTTTTAAACGTTGGAAATCTTCAGTGCTTAAAGGCGCGATATTAACGTTTAATCGACGGATTGTTCCCCGATCGGTTTTAGTGTTGTAAACCGTTGCGATGGCATCGAGGATATATTGAAATCCTGCGTTAGGGTAAGCTTCGCCGGCGACCAGCAATAATCGTTTATGACCTTGGTCAATCAACTGTCTAACTTCTTGTGCAATTTCCGCTTGCGTGAGCGCGCGGCGTTTGATCGCTTGATTCGTTGCGCGAAACGCACAGTAAGCACAATCGTTGCCACATAAATTGGAAATATAAAGTGGCGCGAACATCACAATGCGATTGCCATAAATCATCTCTTTGATTTGTTTTGCTGTTTGAAAAAGCTGATCTAATAATGTCGGCGATTGAATTGAAAGTAATGCAGCGACTTCTTCAGTTGAAAGTCCTTTCAATAACAGGGCTTTTTTTAAGATGGCGCGCACTGTTTCGGGATTTTCTGTGACGTGCGATGAGATAAGCTGCTCGATGCTTTGTTCGTCGATGATTTGTTGTGTATTCATACGATATCCACCTTTAGAATTTGCGCGAAGTATAGGACATTTAAGATTGATGATACAAGGATTGAGGGCGAGGCGGATAAAGAAAATGCGAAACAAACGAGCGAAATGGAAAATATCGTCTATAGTTTATGTCTCATTAGGTACAAACAAATAACCACAATAATAAATAAAGGAAATCAATTATGACTAAAGAAAATAAAGTAAATATCTATCAAGACGATTCAGAATTAGAGGAAGTTGTGCCTCTTCCTACGCTTTCTGATGGAGATATTGCTTGTGGAATCGCTCCAGAGGAGCCGCCAATGCGCCAAGAGGTTCTATCACACAGCAAAATGTTTAAATTATTAGATCGAATGATGCGAGAAACAAAAAGCAGGAGCGAAGAACAAGAAAGGATGGGGTGCCACTTTGTTTTGCTTGGTTCTCTTGTCGAAAGGCCGCCGCGTGCTTCGAGCAGTAGTTATGGCGATGCAAGCGCTTTTCTAAGAGGGTTGAAAGAACGGCAAGTTTCTTTAACTCCGCCACCACCGGCATCGTCATCGACTCCCCCATTACCTGTTCGTCGTAGATAATTCTATTTTCTGCGGGCATCTTTGGGCGCCTGTGATATACTGCGCGCTTAGCCAGCTAGACAGTCGCTGTGAATGAAAATTCATGGAGGAAAGTCCGGGCTCCATAGGACAAAGCGCCAGATAACGTCTGGGAGATGAAAGTCTACGGAAAGTGCCACAGAAAATATACCGCCGATTTTTTCGGTAAGGGTGAAATGGTGCGGTAAGAGCGCACCGCGTTGTTGGCAACAACAATGGCAGGGTAAACCCCGCTTGGAGCAAGACCAAATAGGAGTTCTGTTCAATCTTTTTGATTGGATAAAGCGCGGTCCGCGTTGAACTCGGGTAAGGTCGCTTGAACCCTCGAGTGATCGAGGGTCCAGATGAATGACTGTCCACGACAGAACCCGGCTTATCGGCTGGCTAATCATTTTGCTTTTATTGTTTCGCATACTCTCTCCGTCATTTTAATTGCCTATTCTGTTATCCAGCAAGCGCTGTGATGAAATCGCTCTATTTTTAGCCATCCCGACTGAGTTGTCGTGCTTGACAATCAGCTGATTATTCAGAATGATTCCCGTTAACGCACGAAGTGCGCTTTAAAAGAAGCAATTGGCAACAAAAAAGAGCGGGCTTGTTTACAGGCCATCCTCATGAAGGAACATTGCGATGCCAAATTATTCCGCCATCATTAAAGTTTTTTTAATCTTTCTTTTGACCGTGAGCTTATTAATTTTAACGGCGATTTTTTTAGCGCATATCATCCCCGTCGATTCAATCCATCTGGCGGGACTTTATCAATTATTTTTACCGACTATCCCTCGAGTAGATTTCAATCCCAAGCCGCTTGAAACGACTATTTTTCACGCACTTGTTTTACTGAGTCCGCTGTATATCGTTTTATCGGCGATTACTGTCGATTATTTTTCGGCGTGCAGCAGCAAGCGAGTTTCATTCGATTTAAGCATGAAACTTCAGCGTTTTTTTTCATATGCCATTGTCATTGTAATGAGCAACTTACTTTTTTTTGTGAGTTGGGATTCCTTTTATATGAATACGTTGACCAGCTCTTCGCCGGTTTCGTTATTCAGTCTCGTGGTGATTATTCTGTGCTTGGCTGTATCGATGCGATTCTTTTTCAGTGAGCAAAAGGTGTTTTCAAAGCAAGCGCTAACCGTGTTTAGCACGATGCTTATTTTGCTGATGGTTGTCGGCATTTTTTTTCAAACTATCGGATTCAGGCTGCTGACGTTTAATTTTTTTACGCATTTGGATGTCTGGCGCATTAATACGGCAAATGATTTTGGGGCGGTATTTTATTCAGTGGTTCAAGTGATGCACGGTAAAACATTGCTGGTGGATCAAGCCGCACAATATGGATTATATGCCGAACTACTTTATCCTGTTTTCCATCTTATCGGACTTTCTATATTTAAGTTCACCACTGTGATGGGCGCATTGCAAATTGCAGGCTTATTATGTTTATTAGGCGTCGCGCTTAAATTAACACGCAGTTATGTGCTGACCGCTGTATACCTGTTTGCGATACTGATGACAACGGGATCCACGCTGGCCGCCCGATTTCATATTGTGATGCCTTATTATCAATACTATCCGCTTCGATTTTTCTTTCCCGCTTTGTCTATTGGGCTGTTTTTAATATTTGTCGAGCGAAAATCGATGCAAACTGTTGCTTTATTTTCGGTGTTGAGTGCTGTGGCGATTATTTGGAATCTCGAATCAGGTATTGCAGTGTATGGCGCATTTTTAAGTTACTTGATTGCGCAAATGATCTTGATTCGCGCTAAAAAGCATCGACAATTACAAGCACGTTTTTTAGCGACCAGCCTTTTTATCACGATCTCTTTGCTCGCGTTATTTGTGTGGTATCTTAAATTAAAATCACACGCGGCTATTCATTGGGATGATCTTTTCAGCTATCCTCAGATATTTAGCCAATATGGTTTTATGCATCTCTCTATTCCACTCACGTGGGATATGTGGATGGTTTTCGCGAGCGCTTATTTAATAGGGTTGATTTTACCGATCCGATCCTGGATGAAGCAGCGGGATTCGACGATGCTGTCGTGCTTGTTTTTTATTTCAGTTTTGGGCATTGGGCTATTCGCTTATTATCAATATCGCGCGCATGTGCTTAACTTGATCAATGTTTCTTGGACGCCTTGGTTGCTCTTGTTAATTTTTTGTAGCCAACTGCTGACAGGGGTTCGACAGAAACGCTTGCCCCTGATGAGTGTTTTGCTGATGGTTCCGATTTTGGTGAGTTATTTAACGCTCGATAGGAGTTATTTTGTTTCTCTTCCTGCGCTTTATCGTACTGCAGTTACCGTTTGGCAAGAGAATCGTTCGCCCGCCCAAACGGGGAGTCAATTGCTGTGTGAACTTCATCTTATTAAACGCTATACACCGCATGATGATGACGTCGTAATGCTCACACCCTATCAAGCGGTTTTATACAATCAGTTGAATCGAGGCGCTTTGATCAAAGGACCGGGCGTGCCAGAAACCATCTTGCGAGAGACGGTCAAGAGTCAAATAGATCAACTCATGCAACACCCCGTGCGATATGTTTTGATTGGTGCGACCGATGCCGGTGTTTTCCCGTCCTACTATCGCCCGCTGTCACGCCGATATGCGA